>Ga0307517_10005351_pt1 | contig 19389 bp, 15 predicted proteins | sample 23_EM_MG_FD_194515 | JGI IMG/M metagenome (GOLD analysis project Ga0307517, IMG submission 194515) | Populus trichocarpa ectomycorrhiza microbial communities from riparian zone in the Pacific Northwest, United States - 23_EM | ecosystem: Host-associated > Plants > Roots > Unclassified | place... | reverse complement strand
CTATGTTGCAATTATGGCAACCTCAGTTTTCGAGGATATTGCCAAATTTCAATCTGAGATAGGTCAATGAATATAGCATGGCCCTTTTCATAAAATTTTAATGAGGAAATATCTACGCTACTGATCTACTGTGTCGACTGGGGAAAATTTTTCAAGGCGTCAACAGAAAGCATGCAATACCTGAAGTTTTGGGCGGGGAGCTTCAGATGGTCCTTCAGGTTCTTGAGCTCCTTGCTGCTGAACAAGTTGAAAGACAGAACAAAGACAACAATAAACGGCAAACTCAACACTAGAGCTATAATGAATGACAGCCATCAAACTTGTAGAAAAATAAAAATATTCAAATGACTACTTGCTACCAGTGCCCAATCAGCAGAGGAAAAAAAAAAAGCATGTTCAAGAGCAGGCCCAGTCAAACGCTCGGCTGCTAGGAGACAAGATTAGCCCATTTAGATTGTAAGGGTTGGTAAAGAGTTTCCAGGCCTGCTAAATGATGGGAGAGCAGGAAAAAGAAGAGAACCACCCTCCATCGATCGCCATGTCTGGTATTTTTAACACATTAATTTCATTAACCTACTGAACTGAACCAGACAAATCTTCATCCATTACATTTTAACATAGGGTCAGATATATATTTTCTTCCAGTATTTTTTAAACTACAGAGATGGCATATAATTTATTTTTTCTTAAAAAAAACCTTGCAGGTGGTATGTTCAAGCTAACTTGTATTTATGTGACAAGAGTAAATATATTTTCATGTAAACTGTTTTCAATGTAATATAAGAACGATTCTAATTTGTTAATATCAAGCTTTTATTTCCAGTCTTGATTTCTACAACCAAATCTTGCAATTCTTCTCTTCAATTACTAGATAGCAGTTATTGGCACCTGTGGTGGGTTGATCAGTGTGGAAGTGAAGGTCTTTCAACATGGCAGAAAAGACGAGAGCTAGGGATTTGAAGCGCATGGAGGAATCACTGGAGACTTTGACCAAGGTAGTCTCTGAACTTACTAAGCAACAATTTCAGCTCTTGAAACAACAGAGTTCTTTGAATTCTACATATGATGGTATTGCTAATAGGTATAATCAAGAGTTTTCTGATATCAGGGAATTGATTGAAGGAATTAATTTGCAACATATTGAGACAATGCGGGTTAGACAATATGGAGTTAATAGACGTGCTCATGGAGATGTTAATGGGGTGCTTATTGTTTTACAATGGCCTGAGTATGTTGAGGCTTTAATGGCTAATTTTAGAAAGATGGTTGCAAGTGATCCTATGGCTGGGCTCATTTATCCAAAACAGAAAGGAGATGTTAGTTCTTTATTTCGCAAATTTATTTCTGTAGTGAATCGTCTTTCTGCGCCCGAGGAATATGTAATGTTGATTCTTAGGCAACATGGAGCCTGAGCCCTGAGTTACAGATACCAGCTAGAATGTTCAATCCAAAAACTTTTTAAGCCTTTCTCTAGCCAAACTTTAAGAACTTACCCCCAACCTTCATTTAGATCCTAAATCATTGACCAAATCAAACCATTTCTCCATGACCAAAACTAATTCATTCTTTCCAAACAAAACCAATTTGAACATTTCTAGACCTGTACCCACCAATAACCAATTTAAACTTCCTAGTCCTGTTGCCGATAACAACCAAAAAGGATCTATTTCCTTTACCACCACAGTTCCAAAAGGGTAATTAGGTTTTCAGAACTAGAAGGGTACCTAGTCCTAGAGAAAATGCGAAAGGGAAAATGCTGCTATTGTGAGGAAAAATATACCCTGATCATCTTCACCGGTGTAAAGGGAGACAGTTGTTCTTGTTAGAAGTTGATGAATTAAAGTATGGTGAATCAGAAGTGATCTTGTCGACCAGTCAGTAGGACAGCGGGGAAATGAATGTTGGAAGTGGTGATTTGTACCGATTTCTGTCAATGCCATGTTTGGAGATGGCTCATATAGGACCATGAAGGTTTTGGGAACTGGTGGCTCTGAAAAATATTTGTGTTAAGGTGGCTAGTGGTGCTAAGGTTATGTGCACCCAAATGTGGAAGAACTTCAAATGTAAAATGCAAGGAAAATGGTTTCACATTGATGTGTATATTCTGACTTTGGGATCTTATGATGTCATTTTGGATGCTCAATGGTTGTATGAACTAGGTAACATTGTGTGGAATGTCAAAGAGTTATGGATGAAATTTGTGCTTAATGGTGAGAAATTTTAAGCTAAGACGAAATTTGTCTTGCATTTTGTATAGTCTTCTTCCTTTGTATTTCTTCTGGATTCTTCCCTCAGAAAAAAATAATTCTCGTAACGTTCATTGATTTCATGCAAAGTGTTTTCAACTTAATAAAAGAACGATTCTGATTTGTTGATATCAAGCTTTTATTTTCAGTTTTGATTTCTATAACCAAAGCTTGCAATTCTTCTCTTCAGTTACCGGAAACTTTCACTCCCCATCCTTTTCTTTTAAAATAAAAGGAACTGCCATTACAATTTTGGTTGAATTTCTTGGATGGAGTGATTTTATCCCTGCAACAGCTGAAACTTGAAAGAAAGGGAGTGTTGCACGGCTGGACGCTTGGACCTCAAGAGGAGGCAAGAAGAGGGGGAGTGCTGCGCTGATTTCTCTGCTCAAGATGGGAAAGGGAAACCATTCTGCCGAAGCTGGTACAAAAAAGAATCCTAAGCTCATGTCATCCTATAACTAATTAACCAGAGTCCTTGTTCACGAGATCAGTGCTGCCCTGTCAGGCTGTCTTTCCCTTGTTCCATTAACGTCACGCACTCACACTTCTGTCTGAGTACCTAGTACTGAAGTCCATGTCTTTCCCTTCTTCGTCCTATCCTTCTCCCATCCATTTCTATCTTACAAAATGGGCATTAGTAACATGATGATTTTCTTAAGATTGAATCACATATTCATATAACACAAAACCATAAAATGAACTCTTACCATAGAAACAGGGGGGATTGTAGGGCAAACGTCTGCATCTTTTCCTCCCCTGAACACTCTTGATATAGCAATAACAATAACAATAAAAAAAAATGTAAAATATTGAAACAATTTGTTTGCTAGCCATGATCACTTACGATATACAAGTTCCCATGACCATATGACAACTCTTGACTTGTATGCGTGAATAACACAAATAGAAATGACCTGCGGTGTTGGTTTCTTTTAGGGTTGGTGTAAGAACTATGAATGGTAATTGCTAAACATATGGGAATTCACCCCTCCAAAACAGCGACCTCCATGTGCAAGCCAAGCATTGCCTTCAAAAACTTTCTTGAATAGTGTGAACATGCCACCGAAATTGGTGAGTGAATCAGTTTCACTTCCTTATCCGAGCTTTGAAGCTGGCCAGTGATAAGGTTTTTGTTTTTCAAAACAATTTGAAAGCAGTAAAATCTCGTAGGTAGATATTGCTTTCTTCTCTAAGATCATCACATCACGTGGTACATAAAATGAAAAATCACCAACACTAGGATACTTTAACCTTATCATGTGATCATGGAGTAGATATGTCTATATCTCTGATCTTTAATTATCATCTCTTATCCTGTGACACCAGTACCCTTGAAAACCATCAATTCAACTCCTGACGTCTCTCGCATCCCGTTGGTTGATAGAAATAATATATGGGTATGAAGTTTGAGCTCCTCCATGCAATGATTGAATCAAAGAGTCCGATGCCTCAATGCAACACAATCATGTCATCTTAAAAACCAAAGCATTACTCATACTCTTTCTCCAACTTAATCAATACAAGTGACGTGCTTGTGATACGATATCACTCATATATATATATATATATATATAGCTCTCTCCTCTGGTGCCATGGTCAGAGTTGCAATAATTCTTCGTTGAAAGAAGAACTAGATTTATTAATTCATCTAGGGTCTTAACATGTGAAGATGAGATATCGTGGCGCAGCCAAGGATGACTTGCCGGCAAGCTCCTCACACGTATTTTGTTTCGAGTTTCATTGATGGCATTGCTAGATAGATATATATGATTTCGTATTTCAAACTTTTGGGCCATTGTCTGGTTGAAATGATCGGCAAGCTGTCCTTGGCTATGTCTCTATTTCACATTCACATGCTAGATCTACGATGATTACTATCGGCAATTGTGAAGTTCACATGGAGCGAAAGGTTGATGTGGTGATGGTCATATCAGCTACACAAGTAAGTTTCTCTCCCAATGATCTCTTGAGCTAATTTTTATATATATTCAGGAACAAATCTTCTGTGTTTATATATATATATCGTTACTTGTTAAGAAATATGGTGTTTTTTCGTCTGATTATCATATTATAAAAAAAGAATCCAATTAATTAGACACATTCAATTTATAGAAAATATTATTAGATCTCAAAACTTCTCATTATTTGGGATTTTTATTAAACGAAATGTTTGGATTTATTTAAGAATCTTTTACATCAATCAGATAACTGCAAATCGTCCTTCTACGTCGCACTTTAAAGTTGAATTTTCTCATTGTAATTATAAACACTATTTTACTTTTTAGACAGATTGTTTTTGGGTAGCACTGATCGACATGAAATTGGTTAAGGATGATCCACATGAGTAGATAATTAAATCCAAGATTCATTTATTTGATAATTATTGAAATATCCAAATAAAATTTATAATTAACACACGTAATTAGATTCTTCTTCACGGTAGGTTTGTTGCATTGAGTATCAGAAGTTTCCAGCTTCTGCTTACACTTGGAGAACAGATGATGTAAAAGCAAAAGGTCTACTAAACTGTATACCTCAAATATGCTAACAATGATACTTATTAATTAGCGATTACAGTTGGTCTGACCAATTAACTTTTTTTATTTGAGATTTTTAAGATTTAAAGTTTGATTATGTAATGTTTTATGACTTATTTATTAATTCCTAAAGCACGACTACGATTTTTCAAGAAAAGGGAAAATTCCACGTTCAATTTATTTTCTTTTCAAAGTCAAATTGGATATAATTATTAATTACAGCTCCAAATCCGAAAATTGGCAAGGCCCAGCCGGAAAGGCCACTGACTCGCACCTCCCTTGTAAATGCTATCTATTGAGAGATTTTAATACAAGACAGCACAGCCTCCTCACAACAGACAGTACTGGCTTGTTAGCCCTTGTATATTGTGAGAAAGTACAAGCCAGCGTAGCCCTTCCTTGCAAGCTACAATCGTTGGTTGAAGATGGGACTGTTTTCATGGATTTATGCGTACACACAGTCATGAGCGCTCTTGTATCACAGAAGGGACGAACATTGATGAAATTCATGAGAACTTTTTACTAATTTCTAAGAGATAGGTTGTTCTATTTTTGTTGTTATACTTGTTTATACAATGCATAAAACGCTAAATAATTTAAAATAACTTTTAAAATTATTTTTAGCCCATATAATTAATATCTTGTTTACATTTTATTTCGATCTTCGAAACTTTAGGATTAATTAAAAATAAGTCAATAGAAATTGATGAAATTGAAAATGATTAAAGTACACTACAATCATCAAAATCAAATATTAGATTATTATATTTATTATCGTATTTATATCTTAACATTTGATTGTAATAATTTTCATCTATAATTAATGTTTAGCTGTATTTTAAAACGAAAATGGCAAACTAGTTTTAAAGTTTGTTTATTTGTGTGATCAACTTATTAACTGAAGGACATATTAGTAAATATCAAATATTTTCAACATTTTAATCTAATAACAATTCAAAGTTGTTCATTTATAAGAAATTTATAACAATTGTCTTTGTAGATATGCGCGCGATCAATTTATTAATTGAATGAAATAATTAATACGAATATTAAAAAAAATGGTTGAATAATTTATTTGAAGAAAATCAATATATAAATGGCTAGCTGCTAAGGTCGGCATATTTGACTTGCATTCTTGGAATTAGGATTATTTTTTTTGTTTTTGGAGATCCTAGGGATCAAATAGAAGGAAAGCATTCTGGGCGCTTATGAACACGTACATTGAAAAACATAGAGAAATCAGTATTCATAGAGCTTTACTTTGGTTAGATCATGTAGCCTGTCAGACAGTGACATCTACAATGAATGCTTAGGGAAGCAAATTAAAACGAAGCTACCTCATCAGCCTTGGCATACCTAATCGTACCTGCTTTAGTTGTTTCTTACCCTTGCGTCCATGGAGAAAATCCAGATTTGCTTTGGCGTGCTAATTCAATATTAAAATTAATATACCTTGCATTACTTTTCCTCGCCTCTTAATCTGATGCTATTTGAGCTGAAATTAGAGCTATACAAAATCCCAGTTATAGCTGTTAACAGGGTGAACCAAAAACGTACGTACTGCAGGAGAAATTAAAGAGGGAAGATTCTCAGGTCAATCATGAAGGCAGAAGCAGTTGAATCAGGTGAAGCATCCACGATCATTGCAGCTCCAAAACGAGGGATTAATAGAGGGATCTCAATAGCAGACCTCATTTTAAGAGGTGTAGCGGCTATTGGGACTTTTGCAAGTGCTTTGACCATGGGAACTACTTCTGAAACACTTACAATTTTCACACAACCCATCATGATCAGGGCTAAATATAATGATCTCCCCTCCCTAACGTAAGTCATTTCCATATCTTAAATATTCCTCGTATGCATGTTTCCAAAGTTTTCCATAACATAACAATCATGGACGTGGACATCCATATCAAACAGGTTTTTTGTGATTGCAAATTCTATTGTATGTGGGTATCTTGTTCTTTCCATCCCCCTATCTATCTCCCACTTCATCAGGAGAGAAGCAAGAATCACCAGGATTATCTTGGTCATCTTTGATACGGTATGGCCACTTGTATTCTTAATTAGCGAGGATCAGTAGTTTTTGTATAATTTGAAGAAACTCACTTTCTAATGAATTTCAACCATGTAAAGGCAATGGTGGAACTTCTCACTGCTGGGGCTTCAGCTGCAACAGTCGTTGTATACTTGGCACACAAGGGGAATGCTAATGCAAATTGGCTGGCAATCTGTCAACAATTCAATAATTTCTGTGAGCGAATATCTGGATCTTTAATAGGTTCTTTTGCCTCAATAATTATGATTATGCTGATAATCATCACGTCAGCTGTGGCTCTTTCGCGGCACTAATGAATTATATATGCGATGCATGTATCCATGTACTGTCATTAATTCTCTGTTCTTAGAGCATATGTATCTATATTTCTTAATTAGTATATTATAAGATGTTGTCACTGAAAATATCCAGAGCTTGTGTATTTGTGGTAAGAAACTAGGAGTGTGGTATTATACATGTTATGTCCAGCCACTTGATAAATGCCTAGCGGAGCCTACGACTACAATTTATTGGAGGCATGAACATTTTTCACGATCGAAGCCTTGAATGCTTATTTTTCTCCAAACAGTTTCCTATCTTTCCAAAATTATTTCTGTTTTTTTTTTTCCTAGAACAAAGCACGTAACATTTTATTCGGGATCTCAAAACTTCAACAAAAGCAATATTGAAAATTATGGTACAATATTCTAAATAACCGATTAAACGACTGCTGGATTTGTTTAAGTAAGTGACGGTTGCGGCTGCAGCATATCTAATTTAAAAACTAGAAGTGCTGGAATGGTTATAAGTTGAACCTAGTTCCAATGTATATCCATCCACCTACATATGTTAGAACCCCAAGCTGCTGCAAAATATTATCGGCTATGACCATTCACTCTTGTCATGCAATAACAAAGATGAAAGAGAAGACAACTCGGCAGGAAAGAACCAAGAGTTGATGGTCGTGCAGTGCAGAGCAATGTAACGTGGTACAGTAATTATTATTTTCAAAACTGAATTCGATGTGGTTAAAATAACCAGGCATTGAGTACAAACTCTAAGAGTACAGATCTTATGATAACATAATCTGGAGTTGTTCTAGCACATCATCATTCTTCTGCATCGTATACATATCAAAGCACATACCTCGTCCATATTATCAACCAACTCATTAGCCTTTTTAACATAATCTTCCCGGCGACTCGAAGGCAAAGTAGATGAAGCATTTTTCAAATCTTTGGAAAGATATGCTTGTTTTTGCCCAGTGTAATTAAAACATGACATACCTCCAAGCCATGCTCTCTAGCATGTCTCCAATACTATGTAGCCCCTCATCAGTTTGGCTGATTCTTACAACTGCATCTTCCGGTGATTAAGATCACCCAACTGCATCTTCAGGCATATGGGCAATGGTTTCAGATGGTCGAATTGTATTCCATTATCTGTTTTAATGATAAGATTAAGATCGGGTTTAATTTGCCACGTCAGCCAAATTGTTTGGTTTAATTAATCGTCTTTCTAGATGAGTTTATAATCCATTTTAAACTAAATATAATAATTAATTACGGTATCTTCAACAGGCATGCTTCGTCGAGAATAAACTAAAACTTTTAATTTGTACCACTGAGAGATTGGTACGCGTTGTCATCTCGCGTGGTGCAAGTTCCTTCAGCTTCTCAGAAACCTCACCAACCAATCGATAATTAGTTGACTTGACTCCATCTTGCTGTGCTTTTTAAAAATAAACACTAAGAACCTAAACTAATCCTACTGTTCTCTCCATGGACGTGTCTCTCTCATCCAACCTATCGGAGGAACGTTCGTTTTTGCTGCCTATTTGAACTCCCTCAAGAATTTTGATTTTTTTATTTAAAATTAATTTTTTTATGTGTTTTTAAATTGTTTTTACGTGTGAATACTAAAAATATTTTTTTTAAAAAAATATATTATTTTAATATATTTATAAATAAAAAATAATTTTTACCGTGAAATAAAACACAACCTAGATTTTAAAAGAAAAATAAAAAGATTTATACAAGAAATGTGGAGGAGCAAGATTTCAAACACTAATCAATAAACTCAACCATATATATTTATTATACAAAAATGTAAAACTACTCACAAATTATTGTTAGCTTCAACAATGAATTACTTTCTTGCCTTTAATTGAGAAAATTTAATGATTTTAGTTTACGAGATTTAGTCTTTTTTTAATAACTCGTTAGTTATCAAAAAGACTGTTAATTCTAATTTTTTTGTACATAAGTTTTTTTTTGTTGGAATTATTTCATGAAGTAAAAAAATAGTAATAATTTTTTTGTACAGAAGTTAATGACCCAACACCTAAAAATTAAACGGAAGTGCATTCACGGCAATCCCCTGTTTTCAGAGCTGCCTTTTCTTTTGTCTGTCTTGTGTGCGTTGGTTATAAAAATTTAAGAAACCTCCCGCCGTCTCAAATCTACCATCTCATCTCATAGATTCCTTCTCCATCCCCAGTGAATACACACGCTCTGGACCCATTAATACTTTCCCAGGAAAAAAATCCCATCTTTTCCTCTGCCTTTTCTTTCTGGTTTCGATGGGAAAGTATGGATTGATTGATCTAGAGAAGCACTTTGCATTCTATGGTGCATACCATAGTAACTCAATAAACATATTGATTCACATGATATTTGTTTGGCCAATCTTTTTCACCGCTTGTTTGATTCTTTATTTCACACCTCCTCTGTTTAGTCTCCCTCAAATCCAGTTATCTCTGTTTGGTTATGGTGTTGTTCTCCTTTTTAACGTTGGGTTCTTTCTTGTTTTGATCTATGCTTTGTTTTATATCTGTTTGGACCCAAAAGCTGGTTCCTTGGCTGCTTTGCTTTGTGCTTTTTGTTGGGTGGCTAGTTCTTTGGTGGCTGGTTGGCTCGGGTTCTCTCTTGCTTGGAAGGTAATTTTTATTATTCTCTTTTGGTGTTATTCTTAGTTTTTGGTTTGTTGGGTATTGAACAATAATGTTCAGTTGTTGGTGATAGCTTTTGGCTCATGGAAATTCAAAAACCGAGAATAATGAGTCTGTTGTGAGGTCTGCCATTTTTGAGTCTTGGCTATTGAAATTTCAATGATAGCTACTTATTCATATGCCTCGTTAATTTTTTTTCTTCTTCTGATGATCTGCAACCTGAATACGAAATTTTATACAACTTTGTAGCTACTGTCAAATTGGAAATAATTATGTTGCTGCGTCTTTATTCTTTAAGTTCACCAGAACTCTTTCTCTGGAAGCTGTAGTTTGCATTTATTGTAGAAGCAGAAACATGTCTTTTAGAATAGTAGATGGCTTCTATTTAATAATCCGGTCCTCTTAAAAGTTATATTTTACAAATATTGCGAATTGGCAGGGTCAGAACAAGCATGGAAGAAGAAATTCGAAATCTCTTTCCTTTCCGATGTTCCAATTTGTTTGTCAACGTGGCTTTAATTAATATGGCTCTTCATACAGCCTAATCTGTTGCTATTCTTTGACGTTCTGTATAACAGAAAACTTTAATTAGGAGGCCAGTAATAATTGCAAACCATATGTTTCCTGTAGAGAATATGTCATATTTCACATCTAGAATTCTAGATGGATACTTTTCCTGTAGCCAAGGCTTGAGAAATGTAGGCCTTCTTTGGATTTGAATGGCTCTCTTGGTCCATATCTGACTTTATATGAAGATAAGGCATTTGTTTGGAATCTGGGTATTGGCTGTAAATTTGACTGGTGAACAACCTGAATCTATCCATTTTTCTTACTGTGCCATGCTGGGTGCTGGAATCAAGAGGAGGATTGAATCGGTGTGTACTCGATTGACACTAATGTCTGATAAATAAGAAGGGGATGATGAATGTAATGCTTCTTGGTTCAGAGCCCCCATGGCTTAAATTGTTATTGGATTTGATCCAATTTTGAGAAATGGTGTTTTGGAGGTAGATGTCAGATCCAATCTCAATAATGGAGTATCATGAGTCTTGTTAGTTGGATCAAAGTAGTTATTGATTTTTTACGGCTGCAAGCGGTGTTACAGGATAATGCAGTACAGAAGTGTTTCTAAGGCATGCTTCTTCACTGATCATTTTGTTGGACATTATCACATGGATTTGTGTGATAATTTCCTTGTACAATTTATTTTAAATATTTGCTGCGCATAAACATCTGATTCATGTACCATTTAAATCTGACTCTGTACATTCATGCATCATGCATTTTCTTTCAACAATGCAAACCAAGAGATGGTGTTTTTGTTTTGTTTCATTCAATTTTAAAGACAAAAAAATTGTTCTCCAGGTTGTTCTGGTGGCTCAAATAGTTTGTTGGACTGGACAGTTCATCGGGCATGGGGTCTTTGAGGTAATTGATCTTGTGATCTGGAGTTATTAAAGTTTGGTTATATTAAAATGTGCCTCAAGTTCAGATAATTTCCTGCAGAAACGAGCCCCTGCACTTTTGGATAACCTCATTCAAGCCTTTATAATGGCTCCCTTCTTTGTGCTGCTGGAGGTATAACTTCTAGTTTAATCTTCTTCGTCATCTGCGTGCATTTTTTTTATTTTTTTTTGACAATTTGATCTCAAAACTATGGTGGTTATGTTGCCTTGCTTCAGGCTCTTCAAACCTCTTTCGGTTATGAACCGTACCCAGGGTTCCATGCTAGTGTTCAAGCAAGGATTGATGCTGAAATAAAAGAGTGGCGAGAGAAGAAGCTTAAGTTGCTTGGTTAAACTGGAGCCTTTTCAATAAACATCATTGATCAGTTTATATCCCCTTACCACCAAACAAAATCATGCCACATCTTCTAAACAATATCACTGATCAACACAATGTACCTAGAACTTTATCGTGAGTTGAGTGTGTGATTATATTTTATTCCCTGTACTTATTTTCTGTTGATAAAGCTTCGAAATAGTATTGGATACGAAATGCATTTCTTCTTTCCTCTTCTCAACCCTGGGAATATCTGTGATTAGTTTTTAATCCCTGTGATTACTCTCGCGGAGGGACAGCATCTTTAGCGAAGCTTTTTTGCTATTTTACCCACTTTTTACCCTTTTCCTTCCCTTTACTCAACGTGATTCAGAATGCCGGTTTTGTTTTTTATTTTGTAACTCAATGTGACTTGTGAGAGAACAAGTTCCATTTTCTCAGATGCAATATTTGCGCCGACATAATAACTGGAGTAACATGAAATGGTTTTTAACTATACGAGTGGAGCGGCACAACTCTACTTGAGAACAGGAATGTATACCAGCTGCTTGCTGTTTAAACCTTAAACCAATTGTCATTATATTTAGCTCGAAGTGACATGACTTCGAAATTTCATGGAAATTGATTGCATCTACCTCGGATTAACATCAAGATAACGCCTTCTAGACTTACGATTTCCTGGCTATCCTAAGCTTCAGGCCATGTGCCATCGAGAGTGTTGTCATCATTCTGTAATCTACTGAATGATTTGGAACTAAACTAAAGCTGAAAAATCTACATAATAAGGCCAGTGCCATCTTCATTTGGAGATAAGCAGAGTCCTTACCCAGGCATATCCTTGGTCCAGCCTGTGGAATATCAGAATCAATGATCGCAAGCGACCTTAATTTTCAAGAAAACACAAATCATACGGAACAATGATTAAGCATTAACATACTGGTTGTGAGCGTGAATTCTTTTTAACTTACTTGAAATGCAGTGAACTTGAACGGGGATGCATTTTGGAAGAAACCATCTTTGAGCCATCTCTCAGGCTTGAATGAAGCTGCATCAGGACCCCAATTGTACTCCATTCTACCCATGGAATAGGGAACATAAGTAACCATGCCTCCTGCTTTTACTTTGGTTCCATCAGGCAAGACATCGTCCTCCAGGATACCCTTGGGGTCCTGCAATCATTCAATAACAGTTATTGAGCGGTCTACTGTTGTCATGTTTTCTGTGAAAAGCTTGTATATCATAACCAAGATTTCCAAGACTAGATTCCCCTTTTCTCTAGCTATATGAACTTAATCATCTATGTTTTCTATTATCCGAAGTTTTTAGACGGTTTTCAGTGAATACATTGGTTCAATACATTAGGCATACCTGAGGGACTGCTGGATACAAACGAAGTGTCTCTGTGATCACTGCATGCAAATAGTATAATCTTCCCAAGGAATCATAAGTCAGAAATCCTGCATATTGCATTACCCTTTGACTGAAAGATTCAGGATCTTCTGTGTTTATCTGATGCAACTTAACATTCTCTTCCTTTGCCCTATCCTCTTCAAAAAATTTGAGCTCGGAGTAAAGCTTCTCGGCTACATGGTTATGTGTCATTACCATGTATATAGCCCATGAGAGAGTTGTTGCTGTTGTATCTCTCCCTGCTATCACAAAGTTCAGGACAACATCTCTTAGGCTTTTGTCTGTCAAGTTGCTTTCCGGGTCTTCACCTAGGTCAATGAACCTTGATAGTATGTCATGCTTCATCTGACAGCGACCATAAATTTGGTTAGTGAACACAATCCCTTCTATCATTCTAGAGACTAAATCTTTCACAAAGATGACGTTACCTTGTTATTTTTACCAGTGCCTCGCGCTTCTTCTATTTCTGCTTTCCTTTTGCGAATCATGGAGTAGGTGAAATCATCAACGATTTTAATGCTCTTATCAAGTAGAGCCTCTGAACCCACATTAAGAAATTTCTTTACTTTCCACAATGGATCGATGAACCGAAGCGTCACGATGATGTTGGCAGTATCAAATGCCTGAGCAAAGCGATTGTCTGGTAGGCTGGGAGTCAGCGTTCCAATTTCTACTCCAAACCCAACTTTGCATATGGAGTCCAAAGTCATCCTCATTAACAATCCCTGTAAAAGAGAAATTGTGAGCTTTATTTATAACCAGAGAAATCCTCGCAAGTTCTATTCGAAAATCAAAAGTAGTCTGAATAGCTTCTTTCACAATGCTTTTAGGCTCGACTTCTGTGAGGAAAACTGAAAATTCGACTATAGTTTTATTTTCAATGTTATGTAGAACAGGGTTGGATGATTTTATTTTCATGGTGTTCAAAATGTGCTCTAACCTTGTGGCAATAAATGATACTGAAAACTAAAAACTTTTAAAAGTTACCTGCATTTCTACTTCTTGATTGTGGAAAGATGCTTGACTAAGAATAGAAGAGAGCTTCAAGCTATACTCCCTGAAGACTACTGTGCTAAAGTCCCTTAAATTCCTGGAAGCAAACTCAAAACTAGCAGTCTTCCTCTGCTTCCTCCAGAGTTCTCCATCTACATTAAATATCCCATCTCCAAGCAGGACTTCCATATATGAGTGGTATGTCTCACCCTTCAATGAAATTTCAAATCCCATTATTATCATATATAGAGAGTTTCGAGAGATCCTTAAAACCCAAAAACTTGGTAGGGTGAAAATTCAATGTCAATGCAGATACGTTATTGAACTCAGAATAGATGAGTAAATAATATATTGTTTTACAAGCGGTTACCTTGGGATAATTAGCAAAGTTGGTCTTGAGGACATGTTCTACATTAGCAGGATCTGCAATGTAAGTATATGTTGTGAATGGCATTGGTACAACCACCGTTCTTAACTCAGACAGGTATTTAACAAGCCAGTCATGCATTTGATTATAGTTCATAAACTGCTCAATTGCTGCTCCTACAATCGGCCATGTTTTCGGGCCTCTCTTTTGCCTCTGGTTCCATCTGTGGATAAAAATCCATGACAAAACCATGCAAGCTAGCATCAATACCATTCCCATGTTGTAGCCATCTGAATTAGAAGAAACTAATGGAAGATTCTTATCTTCCTCCATTGATTATAAAATTCAAAGGGCAAAAATATTGAAAGTATTGGTAGAGAAGGCCTAACTGGAATTGATTCTTATAATGGAGTCTGGCAAAGGTAACTGGGAAGTTGGTAAAGAAGTGGTGAACCTTATGAACTACTGAATTAGCTAGTTTTCTTTGTCAACAATCTTTGTGTGCTTTAGGCATCCTCTAGATAAAATAATGCCTCATCTCTTTTTTGCTCTTAACCTAATTTATCGTAGACAAGCAATCACTCGGGCCATAACTTGATGGTTGCACTCGCTCCTTGAGGCTCTAGACTTGTGTGCACACCTCTAACTCTACAGTCTGTATTTGCCAATGACCATCCAAAAGTAGTGCTCAATAATAATAATGATAGAAACGATTTCCATAAGTAGCGGCAATTACTCTCAGTATACGTAGAATATCAGAATTAAATTTCTGACCCGGTCGAGTTTATAGCTGATCCAATATTGACTCAGTCTGAGAAGCAGGTAATGGATAGAACCTATAATGGAATTCAACCTTCCTAATGCAACTAGATGTGCTGATGATGTAATGATCGGAATCTAAAGCCTCTAAAGCTCTTACCTGTATAAATCGCTATCAAGCTAAAGACAAATTAACCCATGCACCCACCGAAACACTTGGTTAGTTGCATCAATAAAATTTGCTTTCCACATTGTTTTTGACCAATCTCAAAATTAACATTTCAATATTTTTCTTAAAAAGGTGAGATTTACTTTCCAAAGTTTGAAAAATAATGATATAAAGTGCATGACCGGCTGCATATCTGCTCGATATGGTGATAATTACATTTCTGTATTGTTTGTGGCCATCCTGGGTTTTAGCTAACAAAAGAACCAGCAGCAATGTCTTCTGACTTTCACTAACAGAAGCACCACTTTAATTTATATAAATCTTTGGGAATTTTTTTATATATATTGAGGCTGGCTGGCCTTGGATTAAGGGATATTTATATATTGCGTGCCCAGAACAGAAGGAAACACCTTCAAGCTTGTCCTATATGTGTGAAAATAATATATATTTTTTAGATGCCTAGTAGGTGCCACATTAAAGAAACTGCAAGTGTCTGGTTCACAGTTGACAACTGCGCAAGATAAATGTATATATGTCCTAACAAACAATTTGTACATTTCTAATTGGGATGTTAACCACTGTGTTGTCTTCAATATGATGATAAACCCAAATTTTCTTGATTCAATGGTCAAAAGACTCAAAACCATGCAAGTCACTGGAATCCATACATCGTTGGGTTTATAAATAGTGGCTGGTTTAAGGTACTGCCCTGCAGGTTCCCCTGAAACTTCCCACGATCTGTGTGTTGGAGAGACATCTGTCCTAGCTGGATTTTTTCAACGTGGTCAGTTCCAGCATTGCTCATGAGGTTTTGGAGATCAAGATTTGAATTGTATGTGTCACCACTCAAGAGTTGGGAAATTGAACCCAGGTACTCCAATTCTAACAGATGAGAAAGAGAACATGTTCTTGGAAATTTCATCATTTGTTGTTCACTAACATCATTAGCTGGGGTGACGTCCAAATGGGCATCTACTGTATTTTCTGTTTTCTCCTCTAAATGTCCTATCGTGTGCCTCTTTTTGTAAATTCTACATAGGACCCAGTCATCCAACTGAAACACAAAAAACAAAAACCATGGTCAAATAAAAAAAATGCACAAATGTAAATTGAATGGCAAATAATCGTAATAATATCCAATGATACATATTCACTGTAGGGAGGAAAAGAAGCGAAAAAAGGAGCTTACTCTCATGGATCCATTTTGCTTGTTGGCTTGTTTTCTTGGATCATTTAAGCGATACTCATGCATAATCCAATCTGTCTTGGCACCCTTTGGTGGCCTGCCCTTGTAAAAAACAAGAGCTTTCTTGACACCAACATATTTAGATCCACTGTGGATGGCCTTGTCTGTGCCCGTGGCCTTCCAATACCCCGACACGGTTGCTCTGTTAGGCCTCACTCCATTTGGGTACTTGCGGTCACGAGGGGTAAAGAAGTACCACTCATTTTCTCCAAATTCTGCCTTCTCTACATCACATAAGTTAAACAATCAATATCACAAGGCCTAGCTAGAAACATTCAAGCATGATTATGAATTACAAGGACACTTTAAATTGCATGGGCGCAGAAAAGAAAACCCTTTAATTTGAAACCAACCAGGTAATTGCCAGGGATCAAATTTGTAAATATCAACTTCTGGTATAATAGATGCAGGGCATGGCCTGGAAGTGGCTTGGTTACGAAGGTAGTACACGATCAATTCCTCATCGGTAGGGTGGAACCTAAAACCAGGAGGAAGCTGGTTATAGATGGTTTTTCCTTGCATTTTTTTTGCTCAAAAAAGACAGGTGGTGTTTAAAAAGAAAGACAGAAGCTTGGGGTAGTTTGCTAATAAGATTAAAGAGACCTCATGATGAAGACTTGGCTAAGGTAGGGAGGGAGGAGAGGGGAGGGCTTGAGAGAAATGAGGGTGTTTGAAATGTTTGCAAGGAGATGGCTGGCCCTTTTATTTTTGAGGGTTTTTTGTCCTGTTGTGGATGCATGGTTTTGATTGGTTGTTTTGTTGACTTGAATACCTCGGATGATAACTAGGTAGCCATACTCGCATTGAGTGTAAAGATTGAGGACACCTTCTAAATCTGACTTTTATGCTTGATTCTTTGCACTTGCTCTTTCGAATCATGATATAATTGTTGTTTTTTTTAATATTTTGTTATTAAAAAATATCTTTTTTATTTTTTTAAAATTATTTTTTATATTAATATATTAAAACAAACTAAAAATACTAAAAAAAAAATTAGTAAAGAAAAATTTAAAAAAATTCAAATTTTTTCAAAATTATTTTTAAATATAAAAACAGACCTTTATGTACAAAGAATATCCAATAAGATATTTTCATTGAAAAGTCCAACTCTTTTGGCACTATTGTTGTTCCATGTATTATATCTATATGCTTCTTCAAGTATTTTCAATCGAAATTTTCCTCTATTGGAATTCTTCTTTATATAAAGTGGTCAAATTAGACATGATCAAATAATTTGATGTTCAAATGCTATGCAATGACTTTAAAGTTGGGATTAATTGTTTGTTTTGGGAGTACGGTAGAGTTTATTTTCCTAAGTGTTTTTTACTTGAAAATACATTAAAATAATATATTTTTATTTTTAATATCAGCATATAAAAATAAAAAAACATTAAAAAATAATTCAAAGCTAAAAAGAAAAATACAATTGAACCGTAATGTTAAACAACACCTAAACAACTTGTATAATAGGCCGTGTTTTTAAGGTAGTGTTTAATGTTATGGTAGTAGTTATGTTTCAAAGTATTTTTTGTTTGGAAATGTGTTAAAATAATATTTTTTTATTTTAAAATCAACACATTAAAATAATATAAAAATATCTAAAAAAATAATATAAAAAAATCAAATTTTATCGAAAACATGGCAAATAGTTGTTGCCAAACATATTCTAAGTGAGCTAAGCATGTACTTTCAAGAGCTTTGGACCAAATATACACCTTGTATATATTTTTATTTTATAAAATGATAAAAAAAATGAATTTTGTTTTTAAATATTAGTATCCGAGTTAATTTAAATACATCTTAACTAATTCTATAAATTCTAAAAATAATAATTATATAAATTTTTAATGAATTTAAAATTTATAAAATTTAAACAGGTAATTTTTAAATAGCAAATTATACCAAATCAAAGATTAGATTGAAATTATTCTTGCATCCAGACTTTTTGGCGGAGGGAATTTGCTTTATAAAACCATTCTTGCAGGGTCGTGTATTGAGTTTTTCTTTCAAAACCCAGTCGGTTCCTCGTGTGAGCAAGGTAATGGTTGAGAAGAGAGTGCGGTCCGTTTTACAACTCGAGAGATTAGCTCTTCTGGGGTTGCTATCAGCACCTCCCCGTGAAACGACACGTGTCCTGCCAAAAGTAGGAGTAGTAGACTAGGGATAAGCATCGGGGGAAATTGTAGGCCAGTGTTTTATACTCTGTGGTTCTTATCTAGCCACCTCACGCACCCTGTCCTGATTGGCTTAAACCAGCTTCCTTGATCACTGCATTAATCAATCTTTTAATGAATACGTGTTGATATTATGAGGTCATCCGGATTAACATCAAACCAACCCTTCCAGTGATTACTTTTATAGGATGTCAAGAAATGGGACGGAATATTCTATGAATCTCAGCCGTTAGATGCAGCCTCCTTTTTTGGGCATAGCATGCGTCACCAGTTGGTGGCTTGTTTTTATTGACCCGCCCAGGTTTTGTTTTCTTGTTTTGTCCTCTAGGATGGAGATGATGAAGCATCCACGTACGCATTACAGAAATGGGAATAGAATAGCTTTGGGAGCTAGGTTGATTAAGGAAAGGATTAGGTCATAACCCAACTAAGATGTGGGTCCTTTCTCGAGATTAGGAGAGGATTAGATCATGAAAGTGCCGGTTTTGGAAACAAAACATGACAGATGTGAAGTCGATTAGATCCTAGAAGTTCATCTGGGAAACAAAAAAGTTTGAGAATTGGCTGCTGATGCATGCAATAAAAAAATCAAGGTAAAAGTTGCGGCCATCCTTCTTGGATTTTCTCTCCTTTTTTTTTTTTTTACTTGGTCCAAGTTTGCTGCTTGGTATTTGGATAGATAGAATCATAAAAAAAATTTAAAACAAATTACTTG
>Ga0307517_10005350_pt1 | contig 19389 bp, 12 predicted proteins | sample 23_EM_MG_FD_194515 | JGI IMG/M metagenome (GOLD analysis project Ga0307517, IMG submission 194515) | Populus trichocarpa ectomycorrhiza microbial communities from riparian zone in the Pacific Northwest, United States - 23_EM | ecosystem: Host-associated > Plants > Roots > Unclassified | place... | reverse complement strand
CAAGGAGGTGGGCAAATTTTAAATTTGCTCAGCACTTACCTGGTGGGTAACAGTTGGGCAATTTTAACACAAACTCAGTACAAACCCACCATTTGCCTACCAGGTAAGTGACCCCTTGTCCCCAGTGCCTTTCCTCGATCATTGGCCGGAGGCATGCCGCCTTGTGTATTGATGCGTTATCCATGATGATGACGGAATTCTTTGCCGGATACGGATTCATGGCATCCAAGAGCCCATCAACGAAACAAACGAAGTCATCAGACTTGTAGGCATCTTTTTGGGCTGTGAGATAAAGTGGGCCATCGAGAGATATTGCGGGGAGCATTGAATACCTGTGTGGAAAATATGTAAGAACCGAGACGTCAATGCGGTGAACCCATACTTACCGTGTGCCCCTCATGAAACACTCCCTCCTCCTCGATCTGCCTCCGTGAGGTGCCCACCCGTACGCGCGCCGACCTGTGCGGCGGTCGCAGCTAGATTCGTCAACAAACACCAACTGATGCGGTTGGTATTGTTGGATTCGTCCTAAGTACTCTCCCCTCAACTGTTCGTTTTGTTCTTTTGCCGGTATTGTCAGCTTCTTGCGCGTGAGACCCCTTTTCCGGAGGGTCCTTGAGATCGTGCTAAGTGAGACATATACGCTGCGATTGATGACAAGCTCCTTCTGGAGCTCGTGCAAATAAAGGTCCGATGTTCTTTCCAAGAGTGACTCGAGGTACTTTTACACTTGTTGAATATTTACACAGTATAGTGAACGGAGTAGACGCGACGTACGGCACAGTCTATCCCATTCAGTACCCGTCGCGGACCCTTTGAAACTGGCCTCTGAACAACAAACCCAGTCTCTGCCTCGAGCCTAGTGACACGCCGGACTGTTCGCGTGTCGACGTCGAGCAGGTCGGCGACCTGCTTTTTTTTCAATCCCTTTGTTGTCTGTAGGGTTACCATCAGTTCTTTAATGGCGATAGGAATGTGTTGTCGGTTTCCAGATAACATGGTCGCTGGGATGAGCCGCACGCGGGGCAGCATCCCCTCTTCTTCCTCTCCCCCCATGTTGGAAATTTCCCGGGTCCTTCCTCTCCGATTTATCGACTCCGGTATAGGACCAGCAGCCTGAGGAACTGCAAGGTACCCCGTTGTCATAATAGGCAGGTGGCCCCGTCGTCTGGTATCAGACGAAACATACGCTCCTGTGAATCGCCCTCAGCCTTAGGCAAGCTGACTTGGGCTTCCTTGGGACCGTTAGAAGACGCCGCAATCTGGCAAGACCTCGGGATCAGGTCTATCTGGCACACTACCAGCCTCCCCGTCGGGCGACGACGTCGACGCTGGCTCCGAAACCCCCCCTCCAGTACCCCCAGCCACCATCCTGGGCTCATCCTTATCTCGGCCATCACCAAGCAGATCTTGGCATCGGCACGACTTTCCTTATCACCTGGCCATCTGGGCTAGCCTGGCCTAGCCTGACTGGCTGGACACCAACCCACTCGGCATCCAGTGTCTTATCAACAACGGTTGCTGAACACCACCCATTTTCCACACCACTTTCAGCAAATCATCCAATCATCTTTCAGCAAAACTTCCAAAAAAATTATCCATCGCCTTCTTATCGCAACCCCTATCCAACACCCATCATCTGTGCCGTCATCCACATACCAACAGTGTCCTAGTCGATTAGGGTCGACAACGATGCTGACACCAGCCCCCCTTTTTCTGGCCGGCAGCCATCTGCCTTCCTTTCCCGTTTCGTCCCATCTCGGTCCACTTCCCTTTCCTCCCCCCCCGATCTATTATTTATGGTTCATTTTGTGTTGAGTTGAGGCCGGTTAGCTGTGTGCTAGGTAATACCCCAGCTGTGTTGTACTAGTTTACGTTCGCCGTGAGGCGTCACAGGATAAATTGAATTTAAAAAAAAAAAAAAAAAAAAAAAAAAAACGCCTTTCTTGGAAAGTTGACTGTGTCCCGGAGATGAGGTAAGCGTGGGAAAGCATTCAACCCGGGACGTCTACCACCCGTTCATACTGCACACTTTTGGTTCGCAGCCCGAGGCTTGGTAGACTTTTCCACAATGTCGACCGAGTGTCGTGTTGACTCCTTCGTCAAGGACAGCAGTGGCCGTTGCCGTTTACTGGCCCTATCGATGGTCTGTCGCTCGACGCCCCGACTCTACAAGCCCGACTCAACTCTCCGTTCGTCCCCAGGATGTTTGCCAATCCAATGCCAATTATCACCCACCCTAGCCGTGTCAACCCGACGGGATACCCACCCTTAACCAGTTCCCATCCGGAATGGCCACCCCCGGTCACCTGCCAACCTCAAGTTCGCCCGTGCTATGACGAATTACCCATCTGCATGGGACAGGCGACCCAGAGATAACCACGGACCATCAGATGTTGTACCTGGGTGGATATAAAGTCTCCTATCCGATGCCAGGTTTCCCCCAGCAGTGCTCGCCCCATCCTCATTCATCCTCAGACCCGGTACCTCCTCACAACCAGTCACCTTTATTATTTCCACGAAACCTATCCCTTTCGACATGTTTACAAGAGCCATCGTCTTCTTCCTCGCCCTCGCCGCCTTCGCCAATGCCGCCCCGAGCCCGGGTATGTCTTACTCGCTTTTGACCATTTTCTCCCGCTCACGTCAATCACAGCTCTCTTCAAACCCCCCCACCAATGACAACCCTCCCACCCACCCTCGTCCGGATTGGGGTACGACCACATCCTACATCCTTTCGGTCATTTCTCCTACTCACGTCGGTTACAGTTACCAACAGACCCACCATTTCCCCGGCCCCAAATTTATCAAGCTTCCGAGCGAGCGAGCCATCGTGAATCCCGACTGGTGATAGCGTGAACGCGGGAAGATCAGCGTTTGCAAGAACGTGCTGATGTGGCGTCTGGAGGGATGTCTCGCTCGCTATGTATCGCACCTCCTGTTTGCACGCGAGTAAATAAGTTGGTGACGGTCGGTTGCTGTATGATTGGGCTCTGTGGACACACCACAGCGTCTCGCGGGGTTAGTACCAGGTCTTATTATAAGCGGCCCTGCCAGGAGACCGCCGCTCTGACAATCAAAGGATTGTTACTGTCCCAGGAGGAACAACGCATCACGTCCCCGAGCGGCACACCTCGTCTCTGCAGTCCTCCCAGTTTGTTCCAACGTCATTACAACGGGTCAGATCATTCGGTAGAGCAAGGAGGGTCGATGGACGTCCGCGCAAGTCGTAGCCGCGTTTATCAACTTGGTCGGCCATTCGAGCCCATGATGAGACGAACTGTGTTACGGGAGGTGTGTGGATGTTCTATTTTTATTCCTCGCTATCGCCCTGACACGATGGTTTCCAAGTGTCGCTCCCGGACGCGGAGTTCGATGCTCCCTTTGCCGCGACAAATGAGCTCAAGGGACCATTACACGGCGTCCCGGTCAGTTTCAAGGGCCTCAGTGAGTTGGCGCGAAGATTTGGAGCTCTCAGTGTTGTATTTACCCCCCACTGCAGTCGATGTCAAAGGTTACGACTCTTCAATGGGATTCCCACCGTGGGCAAACAGACCTGCTCACGCCGATGTAGATGTGCGTCTGTCAGGAATATCATCCGTTAACGATCCTGACTCCTTGTGTAGCTCATCCTCCGAGTACGCCAAGCGGGAGGGATCCCTCTGGTCAAAACCAATGTCCCTCAATATTTGGCCAATTATGAATGCTCAAATCCCCTGTGGGGAGTGACCAAGAACCCTCACAACGTGAAGTACATCCCCGGTGGGTCAAGTGGAGGGGAAATCGCGCTTCTGGCGATGGGCGGTTCTGCCATTGGATGGGGATCAGATATTGGAGGGAGTATCAGGATCCCATCGCATCTCTGTGGACCGTACTATGGTACCAAGCCCGGCTCTGGCAGGGTTGGCCTATCAGGAACAGTGGGTAAGTAGTTCTACTCAGATCGCGTGGTATATTCACTCCGCGTGTAGATCCGAACCCAGGTTTCAAAAATATCCCAACGGTACTGGGACTCATGGCAAGAACTGTCGAAGATATCGGGATCGCGTCCCATGCGGTGTTCAGAAAATCTCCGAACTATTCCTTGGTACCTGTGTCATACCGTAAGGTCGGGGTTGTACGGGGGCTGGGGTTCAGTCGTCTGCTTCAATGATGAAATAGTGTAGGGTGGCGGTTACTGCAAACATGTCTCATTAATAAGCCCACTAGGGCCAGCACTGGGATATTGTCATGGGAATTGAGTGGATTGAATATTTCTTGCGCCGCGCGAGGATGACAAGGTCACTGGACATCTGCGCAAGGGCCCGCCGGTGCCGGTGACGGGTACTAGACTAGGTTGAAACAACGATAAATCTCTGGCCCATCTTTTGCCGCGCCAAACTGTATCGCACCGGTCGTGGTGGTGGAGACAGAATAGCGGACAATCTTTCCGAGTGGGAAACAGAGGAAATGGGAATGCGAGGGGGAGTCTGGTGGTCTGGGTCGCTTTCGAATAATGAGTGCGGAGTTGAATGATGAGCATGCAGGTGGGGGTCGGACGTCAATCGCTCGAGCACGCACCCGTTGCCGCGAAATCCTCATGCTAGCCTTTTCGTCATTAGACAATAGCCAGAAATCAGACCGAGCCTACACATCCCGATAACATCCACTTTCCACCGGCCTCTCGTGTATCGGGGAATTCCCCCGTCAATGTCGATTCCGCCCCCGGCCAGCCTGAGGCTGAGATTCTTGATAAGACACACTGTGCCAACAACGCTTGAACGTTCAAACGTTCAACCCAGACCAAGTGGACGCTTGTCTGTGCCTATACCGGCTGATGTCTTCTCGCGCGCAAACGCGTCCGCCATACCTCGGGGTAGTGACGAGTGGTGTTGCGTGCCTTCTAGCCCTGAGGCCCGAAGTACTATTTGCGGGAATGTAAGGGAAAGAAAACTCGACGAAACTACGTTGAGTGACGGAATGGTGGAGGCGGGGCATCGAGCGGACGCTTCGGTGGTCAGGTCACGCCTCAAATTTCAAACGTGACTGTGAAATGCAGGAAGAAAGGGACTCCGCCGGTCAAGGAGAGACACAAGCGGGAGATGAGTCGATCACCTTCATCCGCACTCAGACAAAGGATGACACTCCCTCTCAGAATTTCCCGACTGCTCATACTCAACAGAAATGCCTCCATCATTTCCTCGATCCCCTCCACTGATTAGAGGACCCCTGGGGGCAATCAGGGACGTGTTGTCGGCAGCGTACACCACAAGACACCCCGTTAGCTCCGCCGAAACCCACGCGACAATCCTAGTCCCACTCTGCAACGTCAACGGCAATCCCGGTTTGAGGTGAGGGGGAAGCTGATGGTACCTTCCGGGAAGTTCAGGTTGGTTACTCTTGTATTTTCTTTGGTCGATTTTCACTCACGATGGTCAAGTTTCCCAGGTGGTTGAAAGGTCAACCCGGCTGGTGAATCAATCTGGCACGCTGCGCTGAGGGAAGCGAGGGAGGAGGTGGGGATAGATGAGGATTGGATTGAGGTACTCGGAAGGCTTGGTCTGCTCCTCCGTGGTGAGTTCCGAGGGTTGCGTCCATCTTTCTGTCAAGTAACCTCGTATCAACGTGTTTCTGCACAAGAGGTCCCACGAATCGGCCCCTGGCATAGGCGATATACCGCCATTGACTTCGCCACACTTGTCATCCCTAACGCCATCCCAAGTCGAGGTCGCCACCGTCTTCCATCTCCCTCTCCCTCGACTCACAAACCCCCGTTATCTCTGTGAACAGCAATTCCGCGGATCTGCTCCGTATTGGGCGTGCGATCTTGCAGAGCTCGTAGCGCTTGGAGTTGCATGGCTGAATGCAGGTTCAAACTCCAAGAGCGAGGTGGGTGGAGGACTCGATGAACGGTTGGAGATCTGAGGGTCAACGAGGTGGTACCTCAACTTGTTCACGAAGGACCTTCTTTAACGGTGGTCGTCGCCATTAGAAGCGGAACACCACCACACTTTTCTTGGACATTTGATTGGACCTCAGGCCTCAGGCCTTGGTATTTTGTACCCCCTCGTCTTACATAGTTCTCTATGAGCTATGCCAGGTTAGATATATTACGAACACTATTTCCCACAGGCTCGGACAAACAGAATGTTCAAATGTATGCTACGTGTGTCGAACTTCACAGCTGGTAACTTACCATGTTTGACAAGTGATGTGAATATTCATACGGAGTGAGACCACGAGGGTCGTCGAAAATCATACATCCCATACGGACTGTGGCCCCAGTTATGGTCCTTCAACGGTGAATGCCATCGCCGCAGCGACGTCCCGCCACTACACTCCGTTATTGCACGACAGACGGGAATCAGACCAAACCTGCGCGATATATATATGGAGAGTCTTTGTCCCTAATACACGAGCTGAATGATAGATACCAAGTGAGATCGTGAAGAATACACAGTCACTACACCGACGTCTAAGATTCCAACGAGACGTAGGGTACAGCGGGGAGGAGGGAAAGAGAGATAGGAAGGAAAACACAGACTGCGGGTCACGTTTCTAGTACTTCCAGAATGACAGCCTCTGGGAGTCTAGAATCCAAAAGCGCGAGAAACCGCCCACTCCACATCCTATCCTCTTTGTACGACCGCCAGTGAGGAGGCAACCAGAAGAGCCGCTTCCTATTGGAATTGACTATCCACCCATCGCTCACAATCTCGTAACCACAAGAGGATGTCCAGGGGAATACTTTTGGTTGGCCCGAAACTAGTCCTAGATACTCCATCTTGAGAAAGCCGGATTCGCTATCCTTTGCGATCGCCCATCCTTCATAATTGTATCCATGATGATCCCAGACTTCGGGTCCGTCTGGAGTGAACCACAGCCAGCGCGCCGTTACTATGGTGCCCCAAAGGTACTTTCCGGTGGTCATGTCGTAGATCTCCAGCCCCCTCGTAGCCCACCCCACAATGGCGAGATAGTTGAAGTCTGGGAATATTGAGGCAGAAGAGATCGGCCACAACGGCGAATAATCAAAGTCTGTTGACCGAATGCTATCATTAATGTTTGCGGTGGCATTGAGAGAATGATCCCTTTGAGGCAAATTCCAAGTGACAATTTTACCCTCACCGACGACAACAACAGTGCTCCCACCTGCCCTCAAATCATAAATTTTCATGCCCGCATCGATCGTCAACCGTGGGACACCAGACCTGAGGTCGAGAACTGTGGCTGTGTTATCCAACAACCGTGCAACTGCTACCGATGATTCATCCGGTGAAAATCTGAGGGTAAAAGGTTTGGCGCTCTGCAAAGCTTGAGTTGGAGTGGTTGAGAGGGGAATGATTGAGTCTGATGTACGCCATAACTGAAGGGTCAAACCACTGAACGCGAGAATCGATCGTCCATCTGGAGAGAGAAGTGGTTTGGAACCTGGGTCGCTGGACGTGAGTGTTCGATGAAGGGCGTAACCAGCGGGGGAGTCCTTCCAGAGGTAAATTTCGAAACCGCGGGTTGCACATGCAAAGAAGCTTCCATTGGAGGAGAAGGCCATCTCTGTGGGCCTCTCAATGTCCATGCAACTCAGGAGGGGTTTTGAATGTTGGGCATCCCACACGAAGATACTATTTTCGAGGACAAAGGCAAGGCGGGAGAGGGGGGGAAGGAAGAGGGAGCTTGATGAGGGATCGAAGTTGTCCGGGGTGGGAATGAACTCGACCTCCGTGGCTGGGTGTTCCGAGACGAATCCGACTTCCCATATGGTGATGGACCCTTGCCTGAAAACAGCGAATCGGATGCACTCGCCGTGTGTCCAGATCATGTGAGCGACCGGGATTTCAACCCGATAAGAACCTATTACAGATGCTCTGGGGAGAACATTGTAGGTAATGATGAGGGTAGCGTTGTCGTTGAAAGGGCCATCGCCGCGATACTTGAACAAGAACAAGATTCCAAACATCGTTCCACATCCAGAATAAGTGATCGAGAGAGCGTGTGGGTCTCCCCTCATATCTTCAACATAGAAATTGGCCTCCCGGTAGTGTCGCTCCCTCTTGCACTGCTCTGAGGGGATGATACCCGCCGGAACACCCGTCTGTAGGTCCCAACTGGTAGACGCTTCTGGGCGGACGCTGAGTCGTGTTAACGAGCGACTTTCAGCAGAGAAAGTGATTGATCCGTTGTAACGCAAGTGGGGTGTTGTGAGGGATCTGATTTGTTTGAGAGTCGCAGCATCCAATATTTGTATCTCTGCGTGGCAGCCGATCGCGATGAACCTACTGCATGGTGACCATACGACATCCCAGATCTTGTGAGAACATCTCACGGCCGCTACAACTGGATCCCATGACATTGGGACCCCTTGCACAATCCTCATCAAGGGGTGAGCATGTGGCTCGTACAACCTCCGCACGATCGACGTCCTGGGGGATAGGGGAAGGGCTGAGTGGTAGATGTGTGCAGCGGACGTGCTCATAATCTCGAAAAATCCAATGACAAATCGAAAGTAATCGTTGACAACGTCGACGAGGTCAGGGGCCGGTGATGCCTGGATCCAGTATAAGTAAATTCAGGAAATTCATCAAGTGCACAGTCTCGACGCACCTCCAGCCACTTTCTAGCCACCTCTAATGCGTCAACTGCACCCCTCAGGGTCCCAAGGATACTGAGCACCTCCAGCCAAAACAGAAACGTTTTCTCCAGGAACCGATGTAAGGCGGAGGTGATTTTGGCCGTGTGGGTTGGCGCTGTGTCCGGATCAACCAGGTGCTTATGCCACGATTCGCATGCGTATCGTAAACCCTGGTCGATATTTCCTTCAGCCCTCTTCCGCAAGCCATCGGTCTCGTCATTCGCAAGGCCATCTGGGAATCCGAACATATTCTTCCTCAACATTCGGTTCATTAGCTCGAGGCAACCAACCAGAAGCTCTGAATGGTGATCGGGAGGAGAGACCCGAAATCTTGGGTTGATGCACCGGGTTGGATCGATGAGGAAGTCGGGAAATGATTTATGGAAGGGCCGAATGGGGTGATTGGCGTCCTGTTGAAGAATGAGGAGCGAGTGAAATGGTGAAAGGAGGGGAGGGACATCCTGTGGATCGAAGTTTAGGAACGCGGCGATGGTGGATGGAGAGAGGGGATTTGTGGCGAGAATCACTGCGCCAAGGATAGAACGAATCATCGGGTCGGTCCGCAGGTCATCGTCACCAAAGGCCTCCTGGAGAATCGCCAAATAGAGCGAGTCGAGAGTCGTGTTCGTCTTGAGCTTCGCTTTCCCTTCGTGAGCGCTGCTCTCGGGTGACTGAAGGAGGAAATCCAGCCGCTTTCTAGGATTATCTCTCGGATTGTCGATGAACTTGACAGTTGCCACGGCATAGATAAACAGCCTCCCCGCCCGTTCGCAAAGGAGATCTAGTCGATCTTCCGTCGGCCAACCATCCAGTCCCGGTCCGCTCCGGCAATTTGCAATTTGCAGGAAGCTATGTTTGAGGAATCGCCGAATGTCGTTGTCAACGAGGCCCGCTTCGACTTCGTGAAGGATAAGAATGTCCGTCGCCTTTGCCAGCAGCGGAAGACGGAAGCCTTCCCGAATCCGTGGCTCCGGGCGACCGGTGAGGAAGAACTTGACCTCGGGGATCTGAAATACAAACTGCCCGAGGACTCTTAGGATCGCCGAAGTGGGTTCCTCGTCCTTGCATTCGTCTAAAGCATCGACGATAATGACAGTCGAAATCCCGGATCTAGTGAGGGGTTGGACAATCAATTTGTTCATCTGGTTGTACAACGACTCGGAGACAATTCCTGGATCCGACTGGACCAGTGGGACAAAGATCGATCGGAATTCGGTGTATCTCCGCGCGAGCTGAACGGCGAGGGTGGGGAATATGAAGTGAAGGTTGCTCCGGTCCTCGAAGTCCCGCGAGCAGAAGAACGAGGCTCCGAGCTGTCCATCCACGAACACCCTCTCCGCGATAGTCTGGGCGATGGTGCTCTTCCCTGTTCCGGCCAATCCATTCAACCAGTAGACGGGAGGTTTGTCGAAGTTCCTTGTCCAGAGCTCGATCTCGTCCAGAATAGTTCCGCGAGTTCCCTTTAGACAACCCCGACGGCCTCCGTGGCGGTACTCGGCATCCTGGGCACAGCGGAAATTGTTGAGGACAGTTGCTTCAGCTATCGGAGTGTCAGGCCCTCGTCGTTGAGAGCAGAAGGTGTTCTAACCTGGGTTCTGTCGAAAGGTCATTGTGACTGCTTTAACACAAAATATAGCACTCACAATTATTTCGCGTCGTTGCTCATAGATCGCCATCTGTTGCACCGTCCGCAGTCCTCGTCAGTGTTGAGAGCGGTGTTAACGCCGCGAACAGACCTGATAGTCAGAGATGGCCTCTCGCAGATCCTCAAGAAGTCTCAATACGTCTTCGTCGTCTTGAGCGTGATCAGCGGGTCGCTGTATCAACGGTCGCCCGTGCAACAATCGCAATTGTCCCTCGATGGCCTCAAGGTTGCTGGAAGGAACTCAGAGACGAGTCTCAAGAGGGAAAATGGCATACCGTATCAGTTGGCTCCGGCGCCTCTGCTCCGCCACGTCACCGGGACATGTTTCAAAACGTGCTCCCAACACAGCTAGGTGCGAGAGGAGAATTCCAATCTTGTTTCCGATGACGGCAGTTTCCTGCAGATTGGTTCGTCAAAGAAGAATTTTGAAAAGAGGCCGTAAACGAACTTGGTAGTTAGCATAAATGTCGGAAATGGCCCCTAGAACTGTTTTGAGAGGGCCGAATCCACCTATAACCTCTTCTGCGGCATCGATGGGAGTGGCGGCACCCCCAAGCACTGTGCCCCTCCGGACTCTCTTCGCAACTTGTGTGCGTTAAACAAAAGCCAACGCGATAATGGTGTAGATACGTACCTCTCGCTACTTCTGCCGACTCACATTCTCCCCCTCCAGCGTTACCAGTGTCATCATCTGAGGTGAGAAGAACGGGGAGACGCATAAAGATCGGTCCAAACCAGAGGGATCAGGAGCACTCACTTGTAGGATCATTTCCGCGTCCAACAGCAGCATCGACAACACCAGATGTTGAAGCTCCTAGCGCGGGAAGCTCTTGACCCTTACCATCCCTGCCCTGAAATACGATCCGTGGATCCCTGCTGTCCCTCTCGCCTAGTATCGTAGCCGAATCAACTCAATCAATAGATCCTGATAGGAACAACCCTGCACACCTTCTGGGCCGATGTCCATCTCTGCGCGGAATCCAGGCCCAACACCGGTGTTGGTAGAGGTCCCCGGTTGTTGGGGAGGTTCGGGTGATTTCTTGCGCTTTTTGTTGAAGAGGCGATTCATGTGTGTGCTGGCCGTAAAGAGGAGACTAAGGGGGTGGACCCACAGCGTCAGACCCTCCGCTCCGCTCGGCGTTGAACGTTGATGTGGTGACAGCGCGGTCAACTGTTGCATAGCGTGCAAAAATACGTATAACTGAATGGAATTGTCAAACGACCTTCATACTGAGGGACAAACTACTAGGATTCCGGGCCCACCCATCGGGCCGCACCACTGAGGCACCCAACTCGCAGCTTTCGTTCAAGTTGACCGAGTGAGCCCACCCAATAGACTTCTTTGAGTTTTTTGGGTGTCGTAGGACAGGGCCCTCGGCAACGAGTCGCGCCGCGGATAGGGTTGTCTTGTTGGTCGTTGGTCAACCCGGGCCAAGCGGACACTCTTCTCGCGCGCAAACGCGCCTGTGTTACATATATCTACCAGCTCCGGGGTGCTATTTCCCGGAGATACAAGGACAAAACCCGATGAAACTACGTTGAGCAATAAAACGTTGAAGGTGAGGTATCAAGTAGACACTTCAGCGCTGGCCAAGGAGAGACGCAAGTGGGAGACGGGTCGACCACCTTCATCTGCACTCAGACAGAGGATCACACTCCCTCTCAGGAGTTTCTCGACCACCGATACTCAATAGAAATACCTCCATCATCTCCTTGACCTCCCCACTGATGAGAAGATCCCTGGGGGCGATTGTTGTGTAGTAACGAAATATAGCAGGAGGATGAAGCTTCACTCCGACGGTTTGCGGGCTTCAGGAAAATATGCTCGAGGAACTATCGGATTTCGTTGCTAACGAGGCCCTGTTCGACTTTGTGGAGTACAAGGATGTCCATTGGTTTCACCAATAGTGGAATATAAAACCCTTCCCAAATGCGCGACTCCGGACAGCCGGTAACGAAGAACTTGACCGGGATCTCGGACACAGGTTCCCCGGGGGGCGGATGGGGCCTCCGACACACGTTCCTCGTCTTTGCATTCGTCCAAAGAGTCGATCACGGTCACGGTTGAAATGCCAGATTTCGCGAGGGATTAGACGATCAAATTGTTCATCCGCTCGCATGGGGGCTGATAGGCACTCCTGGATTTGACCGAATTATTGGAATAACGATCGACCGAAGCTGGGTGTATTTGCACACGAGCTGGATGACAAGAGTGGGAAATACGGAGCGGAGGTTATTCCGGTCCTCTAGGTCTCGTAAGCAGAAGGAAGCCCCGGACAGCCCATCTGCGGACAACCTCTCCATGATGATGCTCTTCCCCGTCCCAGAAAGCCCATTCAACCAGCAGACGGGCAGCCCATCAGAATCCCTTGCCCAGAGTTCGATCTCGTCCAGGACGGACCCACGAATTCCCTCCAGACAACATTTGCGACCGCCATTCCTATACTCGGCCTCCTGTGCACAGGGGAAATCGTCGAAGGTGGTTGCTTAAGTTATCACAAGTTCGCGTCAGGCCTCGGTTGTCGAAAATTGAAGATGTTCTGACGTGCATTCTGTCAGGATGTTGTTAAAATCACTACGATGCGAAATAGAACACTCACGATCATCTCGCGTCCCCGCCCATACCATACATTGCCACCTGCTGAACTGTCTGTCATTCTTGTTAGCATTGAGAACGGTGGTTAAGGTCGTGAACATACCAGCACAGTCCTTGTAGATCTTCATTGTTGACTTGAACCTGATCGGCAATGCTTAGGAGCGCCGAGTTCTCGCATAAGGGCCACAATCCCCTCTCCCTTCTCGACACCCTCTAGATTGCTAAGAGGAAACCAATATTGTGTCCAAAGAGGGGGGGGGACGACGGGAGTACCGTGACAGTTTTTTCCGGCGCGCCTCCACCGCCGCCGAAACACCTGGCGTGGGGAGCCCTTGTCACTGCCTTTGTGTCTGAGAGATATAATCCATGAATCCCTCCGTTCACCTTTTAGCACGTCGAAATTAGCTACCTCATAGACTTGAACTTGGTGGGTCAACATACCTTCAATGCCATCGTTCCGTTTTAGGTGGCGGTTCCAAATGTCATTCCGGTCTCACGGGGGTCGGGCGAACTTGCGAAATCGGAGTGTGTAGAGCCACGAGTCGACGCAGCCCGCAGAAAACATAAGTTCGAGTTCGGGGTAAGTGTCGATATTGGTGTCACCGCAAAACACGCTTGTTGGCGTTGCTGAAAGGGTGGATATTGCTGGGGCGAACTGGATTGCGCGGGTCCGAGGAGCGTGATCCAGGTAGGAAGTCGCTATTAAGAGTCGGTGTAAAGGGCACGTTCCAATGTCAACGAGTACGTGCACTGACTTTGGTGTAGCCGAACCCGGGTGTTTTGACCACGGTGGGGTCAGATTCTAGTTTGATCGAGTCTGAGGGTTCTTCTGATTGGGACTCAGGCATGGCAGCAGCTGAGGGACTTTGTGATTTTTGGCGGCGGTCGAGTCGGTCGACGTGGGAGAGGATTGCATTGGAGGACTGCCGTGAGTCGAAAGCGATCGATTCTGTTCATGAACCCGCTCCCAGGTTTCTTGGAGGTTGGCTCTTCGGGCTCCGGACCGGTCGGACGAAAACCAGAGATGTGAGAGTAAGCATATAGAAGGGCAGAAACCCGAGTGGACGTGGAGGGAAACTCGGGAAACTGTGACACCTGAACTCCGCCCGGAAGAGGTGAAGCGCTCAAGCTAATGGGTGTGGAGTGATATGCATGTGGCGGGCGGGTAGGTGGTGGTCAGACGCCGATCGCTCGAGTGTCCATGTCGAGCTGCCGCGACATCCCCCGCTACATTTCGTTATTAGACGTCAACCGTGAATTGGACCGAACCTACGCAACACATGGAGAGTCCCCGTCCCCAACACACGAACTGAAGGGTAAATGCCAAGTGAGATCGTGAGGAATACATAGTTGCTATGCTATCGTCTAAAATTCGAGCGAGACGTAGCATGGAGGACGGAACGAGGAAAAGGGAAACATAGATTACTGGTCACTCCTCCAGTACCTCCAGAATGACAGCCTCCGGGAGATGGTGATGTAAAAATGCCAGAAACCGCCCACTCCACATCCTATCCATGTCATCCAACCGCCAATGGGGAGGCAGCCATAACAGCCGCTTCCCATCGGAATTGAGTATCCATCCATCGTCCGTAGTTTTGTAACCATGGGGGGATGTCCGGGGGCGCAGTTCTGGTCGGTGCTGAGCTGATCCTGGAAACTCTATCTTGTGGAAGCCAGATTCGCTATCCTTCACGATCTCCCACCCTTGCACTCGGAGGGAACGATGAAACCAGGCTTCGACTGGTGAGAGCTTCGCAGGTCGAGAGCCTGCGAGATGCTTCCCAGTGGTCATGTCAAAGATGTTCAGGACTAATGACCACCCCGCGGTCACCCCCACGACGGCGATATGGTTGAAATCTGGGGATATTGAGGCAGAAGAGATCGGCCACAACGACGAATAGTCAAAGATTGTTGTCCGAATGCTATCCTTAATGTCCACGGTGGCATGATCCCCTCGAGGCAAGTTCCAGGTGACGATTTTACCTTCACAAATGACAACAACAACGCTCTCGGCTACCCCCAGACCATAGATTCTCATGCCCGCATCGATTGTCAACCGTGGGATACCAGACCTGAGGTCGAGAACTGTGGCTGTGTTGTCCAGCAACCGCGCAGCCGCCACCAGTGATTCATCTGGTGAAAATCCGAGGGTAAAAGATCGCTGGGTGCTCTGGGAAGCCTGAGTCGGAACACTGGAGGGAAAGGTGGCTGAATCTGATGTGTGCCATAACTGAAGGGTCGGACCGCTGAATGCGAGAAGCGATCGTCCATCTGGGGAGAGAAGCGGCTTCCAAGGTTCGAGATCCCTGGTGTGGGTCATGAGCTTCTGATGAAGGGTATAGCCGGTGGGGGAGTCCTTCCAGAGGTAAATCTCTGGACCATCAGTCGCACATGCAAAGAAGCGTCCATAGGAGAAGCTCATCAGCCCGGGCCTCTCGATTTCTGCACAGCTCAGGAGGAGTTTTGAATGTTTGGCGTCCCACACGAAGATACTCTTTTCACGGACGAAGGCAAGGTGGGAGAGAGTCGGAAGGAAGAGGGATCCTCCTGAGGGATCAAAATTGCTCGGGATGGGCAGGGATTCGACCTCCACAGCCGGGTGTTCCGAGATGAATCCAACTTCCCGTATGATGATGGACCCTGGCCCGAAAACAGCGAATCGGATGCATTTGTCGTGTGTCCAGATAATGTCTGCGACCGGTCCTTCAACTGAATGAGAAACCGCAGATGTTTTGGAGAGAATGTTGTAGGTAGTGATAGCGGTGACGCCGTGACGCTTGAACAAGACTCCAAACATCGCCCCACAGTCAGAATAAGTGATTGCGGGGTTCCATTGTTCTATGCGATTGAAAGAGTGTTCCGGGTAGCCAAATGGGACCCCAACACCCGTCGGGGGGATCCGACTGGCCGGGACGCCTGTCTGGAGGTCCCAACTGATAAGTCCTTCTGGGCCATCACTGAGTCGTGTTAACGAGCGACTTTCAGGGGAGAAACTGAGCAATCGAGCGCAGCCCTGCTGTGGTGCGAGGGATCCAATCCGTTTGAGAGTTGCTGCATCCAATACTTGTACCTCTGTGTGGCAGTCGATTGCGATGAACCTACTGCACGGTGACCATGCGGCGTGCTCGACCAGATCCCAACATTTTGTGGCCACGATAGCCGCATCCCATGACATTGGGACCCCTTGGACAATCCTCATCAAGGGGTGAGCGTACCGCTCGTACAATCTCCGCACGATCGACCTCCAGGGGGACAGGGGAAGGGCCGAGTGATAGATATGTGCAGCAGACGTGTTCATGACCTCGAAAAATCCGGTGACGAATCGAAAGTAGTCGTTGACAACGTCAACGAGGTCAAGAGCCGGTGATGCCTAAATCCAGTATGAGCAAATTCGGAAATTTCGTCGAGTACGCAGCCTCAACATACCTCCAGCCACTTTCTAGCCACCTCTAACGCGTCAACCGCATCCCTCAGTGTCCCAAGGGTACTGAGCACCTCCAGCCAGAATATAAACTTTTTCTCCAGGAACCGGTGTAAGACAGAGGTGATTTTGGCCACATGGGTCGGCGCTGCGTTCGCATCAGCCAGGTGCTTATGCCACGATTCGCATGCGTATCGTAAACCCTGCTCGATATCTCCCTCAGCCCTCTTCCGCAGGTTATCAGCCTCATCATTCGTAACGCCATCTGGAAATTCGAACATATTCTTCCTCAATTTTCGGTTCATCAGTTCGAGGCAACCAATTAGAAGTTCTGAATGATGATCGGGAGGGGAGACGTGGAACCTCGGGTTGATGCACCGGGTCGGATCGACGAGAAAGTCGGGAAATGATTTATGGAACGGCCGAATGGGGTGGCTGGCGTCCTGCTGAAGAATGAGAAGCGAGTGAAATGGCGAAATGAGGGAGAAGACGTCCTCAGTATCGAAGCACAGGAATGTAGCGATGGTGGATGGAGAGAGGGGATTTGCGGCGAGCATTACAGCGCCGAGGATAGAACGAATCCTCGGGTCAATCCGCGGGTCATCGTCATCAAAGGCCTCCTGGAGAATTGCCATATAGAGCGAATCGAGCGTCGTGTTCGCTTTGAGCTTCGTTTTCCCCTCGTGAGCGCTGCTCTCGGGTGACTGGAGAAGGAAATCCAGTCGCTTTCTGGGGTTATCCCTCAGGTTGTCGATGAACTTGATGGTTGCCACGGCATAGATAAACAACCCCCCTGCCCGTTCGCAAAGGAGTTCCAGCTGCTCTTCCGTCGGCCAACCATCCAATCCACTCCGACGATTTGCAACTTCCAGGAAGCTATGTTTGAGGAATCGCCGAATATCGTTGTCAACGAGGCCCGCTTCGACTTCGTGGAGGATAAGAATGTCTGTCACTTTTTCCAATAGCGGAAGGCGGAACCCTTCCCGAATCCGTGGCTCCGGACGACTAGTGAGGAAGAATTTGACCTGGGAAAGCTGAGATACAAACTGCCCGAGGACGGACAGGATCGCCGAAGCGGGTTCCTCGTCCTTGCATTCGTCCAAAGCATCAACGATGATCACAGTCGAGATGGCGCACTCCCTAAGGGGTTGTACGATCAACTTGTCCATTTGGTGATACAGGGACTCGTAGGCGACTCCTGGATCCGACTGCACTAATGGGACGAAGATCGATCGAAACTCGGTGTATTTGCGCGCGAGCTGGACGGCGAGAGTGGGAAATATGAGGTGAAGGTTGCTCCGGTCCTCGAAGTCTCGCGAGCAGAAGAAGGATGCTCCGAGTTGTCCATCCGCGAACACCCTCTCTGCTATCGTCTGTGCGATGGTGCTCTTCCCCGTTCCGGCCAGACCATTCAACCAGTAGACGGGGGGCTCGTCGAAGTTCCTCGTCCAGAGTTCGATCTGATCCAAAACAGCTCCACGAGTCCCCTTGAGACATCCTTTGCGGCCGCCATGTCGATACTCGGCCTCCTGTGCACAGCGGAAATTGTTGAGGATAGCTGCTTCAGCTATGAGATGTTCGCGTCAGACTTCAGTTGTCAAGAATAGAAGGTGTTCCAACCCGTATTCTGTCAAAAGGTTATTTTAATGCTCTGGTGCGAAATGAAACACTCACAATCATCTTGCGCCCTTGTTCGTAGATTGCTTTTTGTTGCACCGCCTGCCGCCCTCGTCAGAATCGAGAACCTCGTTAAGGGCATCGACGGACCTGGTAGTCGGAGATGCCCTCTCGCAGATCCTCAAGAAGTCTCAACACGTCTTCGTCGTCTTGAGCGTGATCAGCAGGTCGCCGCATTAACGGACGCCCATGCAACGACCGTAAATGTTCTTCGATGGCCTCAAGGTTGCTGGAAGGAGCTCAGAAACGAGCCCCAAGAGGAAAAATGGCATACCGTATCAGTCGGCTCCGGCGCCTCTGCTCCGCCACGTCACTAGGACGTGTTGCAAAACGTGCTTCCAATACGGCCAGATGTGAGAGGAGGATTTCAATCTTGTTTCCGATGACGGCAGTGTCCTGCAGATTGGTTCGCCAAAAAAGAATTTTGAAAAGAGGTCGTAAACGAACTTGGTAGTTAGCATAAATGGTGGAAATGGCCCCTAGAACGATTTTGAGAGAGCCGAATCCATCCATAGCCTCTTCTGCGGCGTTGACGGGAGTGGCGGAACCCCCAAGCACTGTGCCTCTCCGGACTCTCTTCGCAACTTGCGCACGTCAAACGAAAGTCAACGCAATACTGATGTAGGCACATACCTCTCGCTGCCTCTGCTGGCTCGCTTTCTCCCCCTCCAGTGTCACCAGCGTTATCGTCTGGTAGGGAGAAGTTGAACGGAGATGTACATTGTACAGAGAGGTTGGTCCGGATCACGGGGATTAGAAGCACTCACTCATAGTAGTATCATCTCCACGTCCGGTACCAGCATCGACAACACCAAGTGTTGAAGCTCCCGACTCGGGAAACTCTTGACTCCCGCCATTCTTGCCCCAAAACACGATCTGCGGAGCCCCGCTGTCCCTCGGCCCCTCGCCTAGAGTACCATGGTCAAATGAACTCAATCTATTTCTAGATCCTGGTATGAACAACTCCGCCTACCTTTTGGGTCGGTGTCCACCCCCGCTCGGAATCCAGGCCCAGTAACGGTGGAAGTCCCCGGTTTCTGGGGAGGTTCGGGCGACTTCTTGCGCTTTTTGTTGAAGAAACGATCCATCTGTGTTCTCGGGGCAACGAGGAGGCCAAAGGAGTCACGGACCCATAACGTCAAACCCACCCCTCTGCTCGTCGACTCTGTGGTGATAGAGCGCAATCAACCGCTGATTGGCGTGTAAACAAATACGTAAGTTGTTAGCTGAACGGAATCATCAAACGACTCTTATGCTCAGGGACGAAGGTTGGCTGAGTGACAGGAATCAAGACTGTACTCATAAGGTCCAGCTATATTGACTGGGAGATATGGTGATGTGCGTGTATGAAGATCTTGCATAACGAACTGAGCGTAGACATCGCATAGAGCGCCGCAGTCTCCAGTACATGAGCTGACGGGTACATACTAAAGTGAAACCGT
>Ga0307517_10005349_pt1 | contig 19390 bp, 13 predicted proteins | sample 23_EM_MG_FD_194515 | JGI IMG/M metagenome (GOLD analysis project Ga0307517, IMG submission 194515) | Populus trichocarpa ectomycorrhiza microbial communities from riparian zone in the Pacific Northwest, United States - 23_EM | ecosystem: Host-associated > Plants > Roots > Unclassified | place... | reverse complement strand
GCAGGGCGTAGTTCCAGCCGTAGCGGAAGGCGTCCTCGGTGGTGCCGGCGGTGCCCTGCACGGTCAGGGCGCTGGTGCCGCTGACGGCGGCGGCCAGCAGCTCGGACAGCATCGACTTGGCGGTGCCGGGCTCGCCGACCAGCAGCAGGCCGCGCTCGCCGGCGAGGGTGACCACGCAGCGTTCCACCAGGGCGCGTTCGCCGACGAACTTGGGGGCGATCAGCAGCCGGTCGGGCAGCGCCTCGTGCGGCTCGGGCAGTTTGAGAGTGTCGCCGTCGCTGCCGCAGACGAAGGTGACGGCGGCCCGCGGGGTGAGCGCCCAGCCGGGCGGGCGGGGGCCGTCGTCGTGGGCGGCGAGGAAGGCGAGCTCGGTGGCGAAGCGCTCCTCGGCGGGCATCGTCTGCCGTGCCGGGATGGCGGTCGCCTGTTCCATCAGGGTCATGAAGTTCCTTGGTTCTTACGGGGTTTACGAGGGGGAGGCAGGGGAGGCGGCGCTCAGCGGCGCCGGGTGGCGCGCCGGGCCTTGAGCTCTTCGAAGCGCGGGCCGTCGCCCTCGCGGACCCGCTGCCAGGCCCGCCGGTAGAGCTCGGCGACGGGTTCGGCGGGCGCCAGCACCCCGAGCGGGGCGTCCTGGCCGACCGCCAGGTCGAGCAGCGGGAGCTTCCACTGCTCCAGCGGGACGTACGGAGAGCCCAGGGTCGCCCAGCCGCCGGGCAGGAAGAGCGAACGCCCTGCCCTGGCGCGGGTGGCCTCGACCACCAGGTCGGTGGCGGCCACTTCGGCGCGGGCGGCCTTGAGCCGGGCGGGCCGCCAGCCGGTCCACCTGGCCGTGTTGCGGTCGGTGGGGTCGGGCATGACGAGCAGCGTCAGATACAGCGTGGCGGCGTCCTCGCCGATGCCGTACTCCTTGGCCGCCTCGGTGACCAGCTCGGGCACCGAACGCGACGGGTCCTGCGGCCACCAGGTGCCGTCCTTGTCCCGCTCCCCCGCCACGGGCTCGCCCGGGTCGGCGAGCAGCGCCTCGAAGCGCGGATCGCGGGCGGTGCGCAGCGCCGTCTCGGTCACGGAGACCTCCGGGGAGTCGGCGCGCAGGACGGCCAGGTACGGGTCGCCCCCGGCCTCGTCCAGCAGCGCGGTCCGGATGGCCGGGGAGGGCTGGTCGTCGGAGGTGGCCATGATGACGGCGCCGTAGCGTTCGTAGCCCTCGCCGGTCTCGGTGGGGGCGCCCGCGACCTTGCGGAAGCCGGGCAGGCTGACGTAGTGGCCCAGGTCGAGCATCAGCTCGGGGTTGGCCAGCCGGTCCCGTACGGCGGTCAGGGCCGCGGGGAGCAGTGCCCGTATCGGGTCACCGGCGGGGAGCCGGTGGGCGAGCCAGGCGGCCATCGCGACGGCGCCGACGAGGGTGTCCGCGGTGAAACCGGTGGCCTTCTCCTCGACGGGGTGGACGCGGTCGCCGCGGACCGTCCAGCTCAGGTCCCGGCTCAGCCGGGGCTCGGCGGACGGGTCGAGCAGTGCGGGCAGGGACCTGCCCGCCTCCCAGCGCGTCCGTACCGCGCGGACCGCCTCGGTGAGCAGTGCCTCGGGCACCGCGACCCGCCGTCCGGCCAGGCGGTTCCACACCTGGGCCGCGGCGGCCGCGTCCGGGCCGTGCGTCCACAGCCGGACGGGCTCGGCCGGCAGCAGCGCCGCGACGACCGCCTGCCGGATGTCGGTGGACATCCCGCGCAGTTCGTCCTTGGCCAGGGCCGCGTCGGCCGCCTTCACCCCGAGGGCGGTGCGGACCTCGGCCGACAGGAAGTTCCGGTCGTACGCGTCGATGCCCGGCAGCCCCGCGACGACGAGGCGGGCCATGGTCGGCGTGACCCCGGTGAGCCGGGCGAACTCCTCGGCCGCCTCCGGGAACCAGGGCGCAGGGCCGCGCCCAGCCAGTTCGGTGCGGAAGGCGGCGAGCCAGTCCGCGTCCCGGACCGTGCCGACCGGGGAGGAGGACTGCACGGTGTAGGGCGCGGGGACGTCGAAGCGGCCGGCCGGGTCGTGGAAGAACGCCCAGAACGACCAGCCGGCGCTGTCCTGGCCGTCCACGTCGAAGAAGGCCAGGAACGCGCCGCCGTCCAGCCGGAGCAGCGCCCTCCGCGCCCCTTCGCGCTCGGTGCCGTCGGCCTGGGTCAACAGGCTGCTGTCGAGGTGCAGTTGGAACAGGCGCCAGTAGGCGGGCGTCATGGCCGACAGACCCGTCGTGTCGATCGCGCGGAGCAGTTCGCCCAGCGCGTCCCGGTGCGTGACGTCGGTGGTCACGGAGGCGACGCGCAGCGCCGCGGTCGCGGCGAGGTCGGGCAGCGCCCTCCAGGACAGCGCCGCCGTCGGCAGGGCCGGCCCGTCGAGGTGCAGGCTCGCGCTGGGCGCGGCGGAGTCGCCGGGACCGCGCAACGCCTCGCCCATGAACCGCACTTGGTTCATGGTGTAGGTGCTCTCATCGGAGCCGTACCAGGCGTTGACGCTGCCGAAGCCGTTGAGCGCTTCGCTGAGCAGCCGGTCGTTCGGCCCGGTGGGCCCGCTCTGCGACTGCCCGCCCGAGAGCGTCTGCTCCAGCCGGGCGGCCACCGCGTCCAGCACGGCCTGCTGCTCGGCGGCGAACCGCACCACCCCGGCGATGCCGGCGAGCAGCGCCTCATGGCTCACCTCGGGCAGCAGCGTACGGACCAGGGCGGGGAGCTCGTTCTTCTTCTCCACCGTCGCCGCGGCCTTCAGCAGCGCCGCCGCCGTGTCGCGGTCGATCCGGCGCAGGGCGGCGGAGCCCTGCGGGTCCCGGGGCCGGAGCAGGTGCCAGTAGCGCTGCGGCGGCAGGATGAGGGTGCCCTGCGCGAACACCCCCGGGGCGTTGTCGGTTCTGGCGGTCGAGGTGACGACACCGTCCGCGTCGACGAGGTTGACGCTGTAGAAGCCACGCCTGTCCACCGCCCGGGGCACCAGGTCCCCGGCCTCCCCGGAGTCTCCGGGGAACAGCACGGCGCGGACCGGCCGTTCGCCACCGGCCGTGACCGTGACGGCCGTTCCGGCGGGATCCTCGACGCGCAGCGAACCGTCGGGCAGTTCCGTCAGGCGCCAGCCGAGCAGCCCGCCGTCCGGTGCGGGCAGCAGCCAGCCGTCCTTGAAGGCGCTGCCGGCGTCGGCGAAGAACCCGGGCAGGCTCTTGCGGCCGAGCTCACCGGTGGCCGGGTCGTACTCGTGCCACCCGGAGGCGTCGGTGTCGTCCGTGTCCCGGACCCAGACCCAGTAGGAGGTGCCGTCGCTGATCAGCGCCCGTTCGTCGGGCACGGCGGTGTCGCCGCGGTGCAGCACTCCGGCGCCGGTGGTGCGCCCGCCGCCGGGCAGCGGCAGGGTGCTGCCGCCGTGGCCGTTGTACCAGTTCATGCGCTGGCCCCGGGTGCCGTGGGCGGCGCTCTCCATCGGCTGGGGGCGGTCGGCGGCGGTGTGCCAGTAGCCGCGCAGCCCCTGGTCCAGGGTCCGTGAGCGCCAGTAGACGAGCAGTTCGCCGTCCACGTAGTGGAAGCCGGGGTCGCCGTAGTTGTCCCGGTCGGGGATGCGCAGGTCGTGGGTGAGGGCGGTGCCTTCGGCGCCGATCACCCGGGCCTGGGCGGGGCCGGCGACGATCAGGTGCGGCCAGGCGTCCGCGATGACGAGGTCGTCGACGTCCTTGGCGGACACCAGGGCGGCGGCCGCCTCCTCCCAGGCGGGCCAGCCCAGTTCGTCGAAGAGCCCGGTGCGCAGCGTGCGGGCCAGGACCGGGGCGAGGTCGGTCGCGGCGGCGGCGCGCACCTCCGCCTCGGCCAGGGCGAGCGCCTCGCCGGGGATCCGGGTCAGCCGGCTCATGCTGTCCGGGAGTCCGGGCAGAGCGGTGGCGGCGAAGGCGCGGGCGACCTCGCGCATCCACTCGGTGAGCATCGGGCGCCCGCCGGGGGACGCGGCCAGCAGCCGGACGGCACGCCGGCCGTCCTGGTCGTCGCTGAACCTGTTCGCCCCCTGCCGGAACGCGGGCCGGAAGCGGGCGTCGGCCTCCAGCGCGACCAGATCGCGCTGTCCCTCGCCCTGCGCCCACTGCTCCAGGCGCAGGCTGTGCCCCTCGGGCGGGTCGGCCACCGGCACCCGGCTCGCCAGCAGCAGGTCCAGCAGATCCACGTCGTACTCGACCTCGACGGCCTTCCCCGGCCCGGCCAGTTCGGCGCGCAGCGCGTCCACCATGCGCTCGACCAGCGCGTACAGCGCCGGAAGGCGGGGCTGGCGCCATCCGCCGCCCCGGAAGTCCAGGAACCGCCGCAGCCAGCCGGCCGCGCCGTCCCCGGGCGTCTCCTCCCCGGCCGTCGCGCAGAGCCCGGCGGTGGCCCCGGACGCCTCCAGCACCTCCAGCCACAGCGCGGGCAGCTCGTTGTCGCCGCCGACCGGCATGACGTCCAGCAGCGCCCGCCGGACCTCCGGCTCGTCCTTGGCCAGCGCCACCAGGGCCGTACGGTGGGCCTTCCACCAGCCCGGAGCCGCGCGCAGGGTGGCGGGCAGGCCGAGCAGCTCGGCCAGATACGCCCGCTCCTGTGCGTCGGCGTCCAGGCCCGCGGCCTTCGCGAGCCTGCGCAGCTCCACGGCCGTCTGCGCCGACGGCGGCAGCCCGCCCGCCGTACGCCGCACGCACAGCCGCCGGAACCTGCGCAGCGCCTCGTCCGCCGGGACCCGCGCGGCCAGTTCCTTCGCGTACCCGGACAGCACCTTCACCGGCAGCGCCCCGGCGAGCGCGAACTCCAGGAACACCGCGTCCAGCCGGTCCTCGTCGACCGTCAGCCCGTGCTCGGCCTCCGCGGTGCGCGCCCGGGTGAACATCTGCGCCGCGTACGTGGCGTTCTCCACCCCGGTGAACACCCGGCCGGCCTGCTCGTAGAAGGTCGGCAGGAAGTGCGGTACGGCGGCGGCCAGTTGCCCGGCGAGTTGCTGGTAGGCGTCCAGCGCGGCCTTCGGCTTGGACTTCGCCTGCCGGGCCGCGCGCTCCAGATCGGGTACGACGCCGAGCGCGTGATGGCCGTCCTTCGGGTGGTGCACCAGCACCCACTCGGGGAAACCGAGGGACTGCCGCAGCCCGAGCCCGACTTCGGCCGGTTCCGCGTCGGTCTCCAGGCCGAGGAAGCCTGCGGCCAGGTCCTCTGCCGCGCCCAACTCCCCGGCGACCAGCCGTACGACGACCCGGTCGTCCAGCCCGGGATGGCGGTAGGTGCGCGCGGTCAGCGGCACCGCCCGCTCGCCGGCCCCCTGCGTGTCCGGGGGCAGCACCGCACCGGCCTTGAGCAGATCCTCGTAACTCTCCTGCGTGGTGACCGCGTTCATGCGCTCTTCCCCTCCTCCACCACACGGCCGGCGTACAGTGCCGCGGCCATCCGCATTCCCTCCGACCACGCCACCGGGCCGACCTCCGCCAGCCCGATGGAGCGGCCGTCCTCGTCGCTCCAGCTCAGGGCGCCGGTCTCGGTGTCCCCGTCCCAGTACGGCTCACCGATCCACACCGCCGCCTCGGCGGTCCGCGCGCCGTCGCGCACCCGGCAGGTCGCGTAGCCGCCCGACACCCGGTACCCCAGGGCCGTGGCCCGCGCGGCCAGCCCGAACCGCGAGGTGTACGCGCCGCCCGCGAACTCCTGTACCTCGGTGGCCTTGTCCGCCAGGTCGTCCGGCTTGCGCCAGGTGGCCCGGTGGATCTGCTCGACGCGCTGCGTGATCCCCAGCTCCGCCGCGAACTCCCGCAGGTCGTCCAGGTCCGGCAGCAGCACCGGGTGCGGCAGCGTCACCGTACGCGGCGACAGCCGTACCGTCTCGCCGTCCAGGTTGACCACCCGCAGCTCGCCGGAGCCGTCGGCGTCCCGCAGGAAGCCCACCTCGTCGGGGTCGTCGCCGACCACCGCGAGGTCGCGCAGCGCGGCCTGCCACGCCTCGTCGGGCCACACCCGGGCCAGCAGCCCCGTCGGCACCGGGAGCGAGGACACCATCCAGGTGTCCACCTGCGCCGCGCACGCCACCGCGTGCCGGTCCAGCCACTCGGCGAACCGGCGCAGCCGGTCGACCTCCGGATGGTCCCGCAACGCCTTCGGAAGGGACTTCAACTGCCGCCCCGCCGCCCGCCCCGAGGTGGACCTGGCGGCCACCCGACCCTCCACCAGGGCGACTTCATACCCGTCACCCGCCGACAGCCAACCCACAGGGTCCGCCCTTCCGCATCGATATTCGTATCGAAAGCCGTATCGCAAGTCATGAGAAATCAGCACGGTTCAGCCGGGGAATCCCGGCCCCAGTGCGACGATGCGACGAACACTATGGGCAGCCACCGACAACCGGCCGCGGTCCCCCCGGCGTCCGGCGAGTCAAGCCGCCAGGTCGGCGGCGCACATCAGTAGAACCACGTACTGACCTACGTACTACCAGCGGGTCACCCGCACGACTTTCGTACCGAGGAGTTCCTGGTGAGTTACGACATCGCCGCCGTACGAGCGCAGTTCCCCGCCCTGAAGGCGGGGAACGCCCCTTTCGACGGGCCGGGCGGCACCCAGACGCCGCTGCCGGTGATCGAGGCCGTCGCGCAGGCGCTGGCGAACCCGTTGTCCAACCGGGGATCGGGCACGGCGGGCGAGCGCAACGCGGAGGCGATCGTCACCGGGGCGCGGCAGGCGCTGGCGGACCTGCTGGGCGCGCAGCCGTCCGGCGTGGTCTTCGGGCGCAGCGCGACGCAGTTGGCGTACGACTTCTCGCGGACGCTGGCGAAGGGCTGGGGGCCGGGCGACGAGGTGGTGGTGACCCGGCTGGACCACGACTCCAACATCCGCCCCTGGGTGCAGGCGGCCGCGGCGGCCGGAGCGACGGTGCGGTGGGCGGACTTCGACCCGGCCACCGGCGAGCTGACCGCCGACGACATCGCGGCGGTGACCGGTGAACGCACCCGCCTGGTCGCCGTGACCGCCGCCTCCAACCTGATCGGGACCCGGCCCGCCGTCGCCGCGATCGCCCGCGTGGTCCATGAGGCGGGCGCGCTGCTGTACGTCGACGGCGTCCACTTCACCGCGCACTCCCCCGTCGACATCGGCCGGCTCGGCGCGGACTTCTTCACCTGCTCCCCGTACAAGTTCCTCGGCCCCCACTTCGGCGTCCTCGCCGCCGACCCCGCCCTGCTGGAGACGCTGCGGCCGGACAAGCTGCTGCCCTCGACGGACGCCGTCCCCGAGCGCTTCGAACTGGGCACCCTGCCGTACGAGTTCCTCGCCGGGGCCCGCGCCGCCGTCGACTTCCTCGCCGGGCTGGGCCCGCGCCCCGACGGCACCCGCCGGGAACGGCTGCTGTCCTCGCTGGCGGCGCTGGAGGCGTACGAGGACACCCTCCGGGTGCGCGTCGAGCGGGGCCTGGCCGGGTTCGGGGAGATCACCGTGCACTCGCGGGCCGCCGAGCGCACCCCCACCCTGCTGCTGACGATCGACGGCCGCAGCACGGTCGACGCCTACCGCCACCTGGCCGCCCGTGGCGTCGACGCGCCGTCCGGCTCCTTCTACGCCCTGGAGGCGTCCAGGCGGCTCGGGCTGGGCGACACGGGGGGCCTGCGGGTCGGCCTGGCGCCGTACAACGACACGTCGGACGTCGACCGGCTGCTGGAGGGGCTGTCGGACTTCCTGCGCGTCAAGCGCCCGGGTCCAGGCCCGCGATGACGGCGAGCGCGGCCGCGGCGGCGCGGTCGGCGGCTCGGGGCTGCCAGCCTTTGCCGTCCGTGCGGGACTTGTCGCCGTCGGCGTGGTCGCTGATGCCCCGGATGACCAGGGTGGGCAGGTTGCCTGCGATGTGGGCGGCGTGGGCGACTCCGGAGCCCTCCATTTCGACGGCGACGGCGTCGCTGTAGTGAAGCGCCAGGCGCCGGGCGAGGACGGAGTCCGTGGCGCTCAGCACGACGTCGCCGGCGGCGATGGGCTTGAAGTGAATGCCGGGCTCGCCGCGCAGGGCGAATCCGGCCTCCTGCTGGAGGCGGAAGGAGGCGAGCCAGGCCTCGGGGCGGGCGTGGAAGCCGTCGGGGGTCTCCTTGCCGCCCTCGTAGGAGTAGATCTTGGTGGCGACGACCACGTCACCGAGGGCGATCTCCTCGCGCAGGCCGCCCGCGACGCCCACGAAGAACAGGGCTTTGGGCTCCAGCCAGCCGCTGATCAGCTGGGTGACGGCGGCGGCGTTGAGGGTGCCGGGGCCGATGGCGGCCAGCGCCACCCGCCAGGGGGTGCCGGGGAGGGTGCCGGTCTCGACGATCAGCCCGCCGGGGTGGCGGGCGACTTCGAGGTCGGTGAGGCGCTTTCTGACGGCCTGGTACTCGAGTTCGAGGGCGGTCAGGACGACGGCCAGGGCCCGGGGCCGCTCAGCACCGCCGAACACCTCGGCGCCGTAGGGCAGCCGGAAGGCCGCCGTGGCCTCGGGCAGGTCGACCAGGTCGGCCAGGATCCGGTCCGGCGCGCCCGCCTGGGGCCGGCTCCTGCCGACCGTGCGGACGTCACGGGCGGCCTGCTCCGTCTCGGCGGGATGGACCGGGATGTCCACCCCGCCCAGCAGGTCGGCCAGGGAGCGGGACAGATGCAGCGGCAACGGCCCCTCGGCGGCGACCGACACCCGCATCCGGAAGGTCCGGTCTCCGTAGCGGCGGAGCGCGTCCTCGTACGACTGCCGGGCCTGCCGCATGAGTGGATCCGCGCCGCCGTGGATCTCGTAGGGATTGCGCGGCCCCGGCCCCTGACCGGCGTCCGCGAGACGCGCGTACTCCCTGGCCAGGTTGCGCAGCCAGTCCAGGTGGGCCGGTGCCAGCCGGGACGGCTCCAGGCACACGCTGACCATGGCCCGTTGCGGGTGCCCGGCGAGATGGGCCCACAGTGGCACCCAGGACGGGCCGGACGGGTGCAGCGGATGGAGGAGGGCGGTGCCCCCGTGGCCCGGGACCGGGGTCAGCCGCTTGCGCACCTCGGTGATGCCGCCCGGCGCGATGCCGAACGGGGCGAGGGCGCTGTGCAGTTCAGCCTGGTCGAGGATCGGCTCGGCGCTCAGATGCGGCGGGACCCGCAGCAGGCCGTCCCGCAGCGCGACGGCGGCCGTGGCGGCCTCCGTCGCATCCGCGGAGTATGCGACGCCCAGCAGGGTGCACGTCACCAGCCCCGAGTCCGGGTCGTTGGTGTAGCGGACCTCGAAGCGGCGGACGACCCGGCCCTGGACGTCCCATTGGGCCGCCAGCCACATCCGCTCCGCGCTGAGCGCCTCGGCACGGTCCGGAGCGGGGGGCACGGGACGCACCCGCAGCCCGATCCATGCCGAACTGCCCGCTCCGGGCTGTGTGTTGACCAGCAGTCCGGCGGATTCCCGGGCCGTCACGGCTGCTGCGGGTCCCCGAAGGACGGCGGCCGCACGGGCGGCGGAGGCGTGTGCGCGGGCGGCTGCACCGGGAACGCCTGCGTCGGGAAGGTCTGCGGCGGGAGGTCGGGACCGGTGCCGTGGACGCCGCTGCCGTCGCCCTCGATCGGCGGCAGGCCATGGGGGAAGCCGTACTCGACCGGAACGGGCGTCTGGTCGATGGCGACGACGAGCCCTTCCCGGCACGCGGCGTGCACCGCCTCCCGCATGGCCCGCGGCTGCTCCGTACGCAGCATGATCAGCTCGGTGTCGCCCCTGCCCAGGATTCCCATGACCAGGTCGGTGGCGAACTGCCAGATCAACGCCGCGCCCCGGCGGGAGCGCCACATCATCCAGCCCAGGTACAGGCTGCTTCCGTAAGTGAAGACCGAGATGTACGCGGTATACGGCCCGTCGGTCAGCACCAGCCGGTTGCTCACCTGACGCCTCCCCAGGCCGGTGCGGATCCGCCGCCGGTCGAGCCGCAGCGGGATCCCGCGCACCATCAGGGTGCCGGCGATCTTGCTGTAGACCGAGTCGGCCTGCTCGGTGCGTCCGTCGAGCAGCACCCGCCACTCGGAGATCGGCTCGGGTGTCTTGATGCCCAGCAGGACGAACCAGAAGACCACGATGGAGGCGATCGAGCCGATCGTGTAGAACGCCACGAACGCCTCGCCGCTGCCGCTGGCCAGGCCGAACAGGACGGCGAGGACCAGGAAGGGAAGGTACGTCAGGATCGAGGCGGCCAGGGCGTAGAGGAAGAGCTGGAAGATGTCACGGGCGCTGACCCGGTCGTCGAGGGAGAGTTCGATCCCGCGGTGTCTGAGGGTCTTGTCCAGATACGCCGCGTTGCCGTCGCCGCCGCGCCAGCCGAGTGTCTCCAGAGCTTCCCTGTCGAACGTTCCGTCCATTGCGTCCCCCAGTGTCGTGTGTCCGAAGTCTGACAGTTTCGGCCACGAAGGGCAGGATGTTTCACACGATGGACTCGGGCTCCATGACGTGATCGACGAGGGTCAGCAACAGGTCGCGGCACGCGGTGCGGTCGCGTACGTCGGACATCACCAGCGGCACCTGGCGGTCGAGGTCGAGGGCGGCGCGGACCTCGTCGTAGGTGCGGTCCTCGACGCCGTCGAAGCGGTTGACGGCGACGACGAAGGGGATGCCGCGGCTCTCGAAGAAGTCGATCGAGGCGAAGCTGACGGCCAGCCGTCGGGTGTCGACCAGGACGACGGCGCCCAGGGCGCCGTGGACGAGGTCGTTCCACATGAACCAGAAGCGCTCCTGGCCGGGGGTCCCGAAGAGATAGACGACGAGATCGGAGGTGACGGTGATCCGGCCGAAGTCCAGGGCCACGGTGGTGGTGGACTTGTCGGGGGTGCCCTCCAGGTCGTCGATGCCGATGCTGGCGCGGGTCAGATACTCCTCGGTGCGCAGCGGGGGCACTTCACTGATCGCGCCGACCATGGTGGTCTTGCCGACGCCGAAACCGCCGGCGATGAGGATCTTCATCGCCTGAGGGGCGCCGAAGGCGTCAGAGCTTGCGTTAAAGCTTGCGGAGCCCATCTCTCACCGCCTGCAGAAGTGCCATGTCGGGAGCTCCGTCTTCGGTCATGAAGGTGGCTGGGGGACGGGCGCGGGCGAGGCCGGCGCCGATGAGATCGCCGAGCAGGATCTTGGTGACGGACACCGGCAGGTCCAGCCCGGCGGCGATCTCGGCCACCGCCACGGGCACGCGGCACAGGCCGAGGACCGTCCGGTGCTCGGGCTGCAGCCCGCGCGAGGCGGCCGGTTCCGGCAGGGCGCCGTCGCCGACCGCGGTGATGACGGTGATCAGGGTCAGGTCGTCACGGCCCGCGGAGGTACGGCCGCGGGTGATCGTGTACGGCCGGACCAGAGGTTCGTCGTCGGCGTCGCCGGCGGCGTTCTCATAGGCCCAATGGGTCACCCCTCTCCCCCGGGCCCGGCGCCGGCCAGCGGAGTGCGGACCGGGGTGCCCAGTTTCTGGCCCACCTGCAGTACGAGGGTGTGCATCGCGACGGCCATGACCTCGGCGTCCACCTCCTGCGAGGCGATCACGGCGAGGTGGGTGCCCCGGCCTGCGGCGGTGACGAACAGCCAGAGCTCGGCCAGTTCCACGATCACCTGCTGGACCGGGCCGCCGTCGAAGAGCGTGCCGACGCCGCGGGCGAGGCTCTGCTGGCTGGTGGCGACCGCGGCGAGGCGTTCGGCGTCGGAGCGGATGAGGGTGCTGGACATGCCGATCACCAGACCGTCGTCCGACAGAACGACCGCGTGGCGGGAGCCGGCCACCTGGTCGACCAGACCGTCGAGGAGCCAGTCGAGGTCCGTGTTGGTAGCGGTGGTTCGCTGCGTCATCGTCAGTCAGTCTTCCGTCGTAGTCATGGGTGAGCGGGTTCTGGCCTTGCGCGACTGACGCTGGAAGGCCCCGATGGTGGCCCCGGACCGGCGGGGCTCGGGGGGCGGCGTGAAGTCCTCGGCGGTCGGCTGCCGCAGCCCGTCGGCGAGGCTGGCCTGACGCACCCGCTGGGGCAGCGGGAAGTCCGGTCCGGTGAGCGGGACGGGCGGGACGGAACCCGCGGGTTCGGCGAAGCCGGCCGGCGCCCCGGGGTCGGGGGCCGCGTGCGCGCGCGACCTGGTCGGCAGCCGCCCCTCCTGCTGGGCCAGGGCCACCGCCGCGGGGTCGGCGGCGGCGTGCCTGCGCGGCCCGGAGTGCTGCGGCGGCAGGTCGTCCGGCCCGCCGCCGAGCGGCACCGGACCGGGCTGCGGGCGTACGGCCACGTACCGCTCGGGCACCAGGACGATGACCCGGGAACCGCCGAACGCCGACGGGCGCAGCTCCACCTGCACGCCGAGGCCGGCCGACAGCCGGGCCACCACGTACAGCCCGAGGCGGACGTCGTCGGCGCGGGTCATGACGTCGAGCAGCGGCGGGTCCTGCATGAGGGCGTTGGCGGCGGCGTACTGATCGGGCGTCATGCCCAGGCCGCGGTCCTCGATCTCCACGACGATGCCGCGGCCGACCCGCCCGGCGCGGACCTCGACGGGGGTGGGCGGCTTGGAGAAGGCGGCGGCGTTCTCCATCAGTTCGGCGAGGATGTGGGTGAGGGCGCCGACGGCCCACTCGGAGACCCAGGGGCTGCCCTCGACGTCCACGGAGATCCGGCGGTAGTCCTGCACCTCGCCCTGGGCGGCCCGCAGCACGTCCAGCAGCGGCACCGGCTTGCGCCAGCGGCGCTGCGGCTGGCCGCCGCCGAGGATCACCAGGTTCTCCTCGTAGCGGCGCAGCCGGGCGGTGAGGTGGTCGAGGTCGAACAGGCCCTCCAGGACCTCGGGGTCCTCGTGCTTGCGCTCCATCTCGTCGAGCTTCCTCAGCTGCAGGCCGATCAGCAGCTGGGTGCGGCGCGCGATGCGCTGGAGCAGCCGCTCGAAGCCGCGGTGCTGCTCGGCCTGGCGTACGGCGGTGGTCACCGCGCTGCGCCGGGCCAGGTCGAGGGCCTGGGCCAGCTCGCCCAACTCGTCTGCGTGGTAGGCGACGTTGGCATCGGGGCGGGCATCCGGGCCGGCGCCGGTCACGGGGACCTCCGCCGCCACGTCGACGTCCTCGCCGCGCTCCAGCCGCGCGACCACCTCGGGCAGTCTGGCCTGCAGCTCCTTGGCCTCGTCGCGCAGGGTCAGGATGCGGCGGCGCAGCAGGGTGGCCAGCCGCCAGCTGATGCCGATCACCAGGGCCACGGTGGCGGCGCCCAGCACGCTCACGGTCAGCAGGATGAGCCAGAGCCGGTGGGCGCTGCTGTCCGCCAGTGACGTGACGGTGTCCACCCGGGCCTGCAGCACCCGGTCCAGCTCCGGGGTGGCCCGGTCCACCGTGCCGCGCCACTGCGCCTGGCCGATGGGGATGATGACCTGCCCGCCGGGGGTGCCGTCGGTCACCGCCCGGATCAGCCGTTCCTCCAGGTCGCGCTTGTCCGTCCACAGCCGGCTGCCCGCCAGCGTCCGGTACAGCGCGCGCTCCTTGCCGCTGAGCGTGGGCTCCACCCGGTACTCCAGCAGATACTCCTGCGTACCGATGGAGTCGACGAACAGGTCGTACGCGTCGAACTCCAGCCGCCCGGACTTCCAGCCCCGGGCCAGCAGCGCGTCCTCTCGGGAGATCATCTCCGTCGCACCGAAGAGGTCCACAAGCGTCTGCGCCGCGACCGTGACCTCTCCGCTCGCGTTGTTGCCCAGCGAGGTGAACACCGACAGGTCGGCCACGACCGCCCCGGTGTAGTACGCGTACGCCTTGTCCTGGCCGGACGCTCCGGCATCCACCGCGCGGCGCTCGGCGTCGAGTCCGTCGAGCTGGCGCACCACGGCCGTGAGCGCCTCCTTGATGCCGACGTGGCCGTGGCTGGTGTCCAGCCGGGCCAGCGGGCGGAACCGGGCCGCCTGACGGTCGGTCTCGGCGCGCTGCGCGGTCAGTTCGTCGTGCGGCGCCGAGGCGTCCGCCAGCGCCTCGGCGGTGAGCCGTCGTTCCTTCTGCAGGGCGGACAGCAGCTGCTGCGCCGGGCCGCCGACATTCGACGCCAGGCTCCGCTGCGCGTCCTCGTCCCGCCACTCCTGGCCCATTTGGTACATGCCCAGGGTCAGCAGCCCGGTGAGGGCGACGCTGGGGACGAGGGCCAGGACGATCAGTACCGTGCGCAGCGGAAGCCTTCGCGTACGCGTTCTTCCACCCACCTTGGACACACCCACGCGCAGGACACCCCTATCGCCGTGCAACCGCGTCTTCGCTCCGAAACGCGCAAAGAGCGACGGTCGGGGAGCTGATAGTAGTCAGATGGCATGCCCCGGGCGAAAGTTTCCTGACTGCCCTTCACAAACGGATTATCGTCCTCCTGTTCGAGAGTGCCGGACGGGCCGGGTCCGGCCCGTCCGGCGACCGAGGTCAGGTCACGAAGCGGAGGCGGAAGCGGAGGCCGAGGCGGACGGCTGGGCGCCGGATCCGGAGTTGACGGCCGCCGGGTCGACGCTCATGGTGATGGCGCCGAGGACGCCGCGCTCGATGTGCCCCTTGCGGTAACGCAGGTTGAGCAGGCCGCCGGTGACGCCGCCCCCGGGGTAGATGCCGTCCTCGTCGAGCAGGACCCGTGTGGCGGTGTTGGTGACGTACGGGTCGAGCCCGACCATCTGCAGCACCGCCTCCTCCTCGAAGTAGAACTGCCCGGTGTGGCACTGATGGCCGCCCTCGTAGCCGTCGTCCGTGAGCTCGCCGTCCACCTTGACCTTGGTGTGGATGTGGATGGCCCGCCCCTGGTACCAGCCGGGGAAGAGGGTGTCGAACTCGACGACGCCGTGCCGGTTCGTCAGCTGCGTACCCCGCAGGAACGTCAGGTCGTTGGTCGGCTCCGCGTGGCCGCCCCCGCCGCCGCCGGGCGGGGGCCCGGTGGGCGCGTCGGTCGGCGTACCGCTGGGGGGAGGGCCGGTCGGGCCGCCACCGCCCATGGGGTCGTAGCCGGAGTACTCGCCGACCGCGCTGCAGTGCCAGATGTCGACGGCCGCGCCGCGCAGCGGCCGGCAGGTGGTCTCGTCGATGACCTTCAGCCGCAGCCGCAGCGGCACCCCCGGGTAGTCCTCGGTGATGTCCCGGCGCACCAGGTTGTAGTCGAGGTAGTACGGGCCCTCGACCTGCTCCGCCGTCAGCGCCAGGCACGGCTCCGGGGCGGGCTTGGGCCGGTGGCCCAGGCCGCGGTCGGCCGCGTCGGCCGACGAGGCGGCGGCCGCGACCGTGGCACCGGCACTCACCGCGACGGCGCCGGCACCGGCGACCTGAATGGCCCTGCGGCGGGAAAGCGACGTCACTTCTGTCTCAGGTCTCACGGGAAGTTTTGTCATGTACGCGACGCTAGGAAGCCGTCCTGTGGAAACCCTGTGAAAGTTATGTCATGTTCCGGCCAAAGTCTGGCCCTTGCCCGCGAGTCGGCAGGCGAACGCCGTGGCCAATGTGGTCACGACGCCCGCGGCCACCAACGGCAGCAGCGGAAAGCCGATCACGCCGGTACGGGAGCCGGTGACGAGCCCGGTGACGGCGGCGTTCGCCGGGGAGCCGGAGGTGACCAGAACCAGTACGGCGGACAGGGCCGTTGCCAGGATCGACCAGCCCGCCCGCCGCAGCACGGGCGGGCCGGTGAGGACTCCGACGGCGGTGCCGGTCAGCGCGGAGACGACGACGGCCGCCAGTCCGGCGACGGCGGCGGGGCCGCGCGGGATGTACGTGAGGTGGTCGGCGGTGTGCGGATCGGCGATCCCCGTGACGAGCAGCGCACCGCCCACGCCGAGCAGCGTCGAGAAGACGAGCGCCGCCAGCACCGCCGCCAGATGCGCCCGGCCCGGACCCGAGGCGGCCGCGACACAGGCCCGGGCGGCCGGGGGCTCGCCGGTGACGCAGATCCGCACCGTCCAGGCGGCCGAGGGCAGCAGCCCGGCGGCGGCCCAGCCGAGCGAGTCCAGCAGCGGCTGCCCGCCCTGCGCCACGCCGATGGCCATGACGGCCCCGTACAGCAGCAGCGGCGGGAGCCAGCGGTGCGAACGGGCCAGCAGGGCGAGTTGGTAGCGCAGCAAAGCGATCATGAGCCGCTCCCGTCGTCCTCGGGCCGTACCGAACGGATGTGCCAGGCCGGGTCCGCCCCCAGCAGCGCCCGCAGCACCGCGTCCGACTCCCCCGCCGGCACCGCGATCCGTACGCGCCCCGGCCCGGCCGTCCCGTACCCGGCCCGCGGTCCGCCGGGCAGCGCGGGCGGCTCGCCCGCCCCGACCGCCTCGACGATGACGCGCGCTTCAGGATCCGGGCCCGCCACCGCCGCCGTCACCTGCGCCGGCACCACCGCCAGCCGCCCCTGCTCGACGCGGCGCACCGCGCTCGCCTCGCCCGCCAGCCGAAGCGGATCGTGGTCGACGAAGACGACCGTGCCGCCCGCCGCCACCCGCGCGCGCACCGCGTCGTCGAGCGTCCCCCGGGCCGCCCCGTCGAGCCCGGTCCAGGCCTCGTCCAGGACCAGCAACTCCGGCTCGGCCAGCAGCGCCTGGGCCACGGCGACCTTCTGGCTGGTGCCCTTGGACAGCCGGCTGAGCGGCGTACGGGCGTACCCGCCGATGCCGAAGCGCTCCAGCCACTCGGCAGCGCGCCGCCCGGCCACCGCGCCCCGCAGGCCGTGCACGCGCCCGAGGTGCACCAGGTAGCCGTACGCGTCGAAGGGCAGGGCGGGCGGGAAGCGTTCGGGGACGTACGCGGTGCGGCGCGGGCGCCCGAGGACGCGCCCCGCGGTGGGGCGGTCCAGGCCGGCGACGATCCGCAGGACGGTGGACTTGCCGGTGCCGTTGGCCCCGTCGACCCGGAGCAGGGCGGGACCGGTCAGTTCCAGGTCGACGTCGCGCAGCACCCAGGGGCCGCGCACCCCGTAGCGCCGGCCGACGCCCTCCAGCCGCACGTCAGTGGGCGCCGGACTGCTGGGGCGAGGCCTCGCTGGGCCGGACGATCACGAAACCCTCGCCCTGCAGCGCGAGTTGCACGGCCTCGCCGGAGCCGCCGCGCAGCATGGAGCCGAAGCTCTGGGAGCGGTGCAGGGAGGTCTGGAGGGCGGCGGTCCAGCCGACGACCGCGTCCGTGTCGACGTACACGGGGGCCTGCGGGGTGACGGGGATGATGATGGGGTTGCCCTCGCAGATGATGCCGAGCCGGCCCTGGCCGGTGAAGACGCTGTTGAAGAGGCCGCCGCCGACCATGCCCGCGCCCTTGATGGTCCTGATCTCGTAGCTGAGGCTCGGGTCGAAGACCAGGACGTTGCGGCCGTTTATGGTGAGGGCGTCCCCCTGGTCGAGGTCGATGACGAAGCAGTTGGCGGCCTCGTGGGCGAACCAGGCCTCGCCCTGGCCGCGCACCGACATCAGGGGCAGTCCCTCGCCGGTGAGGGCGCGCTTGAGGAACTTGCCGACCCCCTGCCCCTTCACCTCGAACTGCAGGCTGCCGCGATAGGCGATCATCGCGCCCTGCCGGGCGTAGCACTCGCCGCTGACGGCGTACTTGATCGACTTGGCGTTCTGCAGGGTCATGCCGGGCCGTTCGGCCGGCTGCGCCGTGTTCTCGGTCGCGAAGAGGTCGCTACGCACCGCCACATCCTCACACCCCGCGACCTTGGGGGCGAGGTTTTCGGTGAGGAAAGCCGTCCGCCATAACTCCGTAACGCAAACACGGCAAAATACAACCGGCTACCATGTGACTGCACAGAAGAGCCAATTGATCGTTTTTTACGCCTTGGGGGGCGCAGCGGCCAAGTGGGTCGGAACCGGGGGGTTCCGGCACATGTGGGGGACTTCCGGCCTTGGAGAGGGCCGGGCTTTTCTCTTGCTGCCACACGATCGCCGCTGGCGCTATGCCTTGGAGGGGGCAGGCGTCATGACAGACGTATCCACCGAGCCGAGACCGCAGGCGGGGTCCAAGCCGGACTCGGCTTCGGGTTCGGGTTCGCGGTTCCGGCACATTCCCGCACTCGCCTACGACTACGACCGCTTCAGCCGGCTCACCGGTCCGATCACCGAGCCGCCGCCGGACGGCACTCCGTACCGGGTGCGCTACCGCAAGCTGCTGGGCAAGGAGACCCGGCGGCTGCGCGTCGTCCTGCTGATGGTGCTGGCGCCGCTGGTCGAAGCGGCGCTGCTGGGCTGGCTGCTGATGCCCGAGCACTGGTCGCAACGGCCCTTCGAGCCGCGCGAGTGGCTGCTGCGGCTGGACAAGGTGGTGCTCGGCACGATCATCGTGATCGAGTTCTTCCGGCTGCTGCAGATCGTGTCCAACGCGCACGGCACGCTCTTCGCCCGCGATCCGATACCCGTGCGGGCCCAGTCCGGCACTCGCGTCGCCTTCATCACCACCTGCGTACCCGGCAAGGAACCGCTGGACATGGTGCGCAGGACGCTGACGGCCGCGACGCGCATCCGGCACCGGGGCACCGTGCACGTCTGGCTGCTCGACGAGGGCGACGACCCGGAGATGAGGGCGCTCTGCGCGGAGTTGGGTGTGCATCACTTCTCGCGCAAGGGCGTGGGCAGGTACAACATGCGCAAGGGGCCCTACCGCGCGAGGACCAAGCACGGCAACTACAACGGCTGGCTGGACGCCCACGGCGACGGCTACGACTTCCTGGCCTGCGTGGACACCGATCACGTCCCGCACGCCAACTTCCTTGAGCGGATGCTCGGATACTTCCGCGACCCGGATGTCGCCTTCGTCGTCGGCCCGCAGGTCTACGGCAACTACGACTCGCTGGTCACCAAGGCCGCCGAGAGCCAGCAGTTCCTCTTCCACGCCGTGGTCCAGCGGGCCGGGAACCGCTACGGCTCCCCCATGTTCGTCGGGACGAACAACGCGGTGCGCATCAGCGCGCTCAAGCAGATCGGCGGCCTGTACGACTCGATCACCGAGGACATGGCGACCGGCCTGGAGTTCCACTGCCGCCGCAATCCCGTCACCAGGCGCAAGTGGAGATCCGTCTACACCCCGGACGTCCTGGCGGTCGGCGAGGGCCCCAGCTCGTGGACGGACTTCTTCGGCCAGCAACTGCGCTGGAGCCGGGGCACGTACGAGACGCTGTTCAAGCACTTCTGGCGGGTCGGCTGGCGACTGTCCCCCGGGCGGCTGTTCAACTACCTGCTGATGGTGGCCTTCTACCCGATGTCGGGCATCTCCTGCATCCTCGGCGGCCTCAGCTCCGTCCTCTACCTGGTCTTCGGCGCCTCGGGCGTCAGCGTCTCCACGGCAAGCTGGATGATGCTGTACTGCGACGCGGCCCTGCTCCAGATCGGCCTGTACTCGGTCAACCGCCGCCACAATGTCAGCCCCCACGAGCCCGAGGGCTCCACCGGCGTCGGCGGCATGGCGATGGGCGCCATGGCCACCCCGATCTACGCCACC
>Ga0307517_10005348_pt1 | contig 19390 bp, 25 predicted proteins | sample 23_EM_MG_FD_194515 | JGI IMG/M metagenome (GOLD analysis project Ga0307517, IMG submission 194515) | Populus trichocarpa ectomycorrhiza microbial communities from riparian zone in the Pacific Northwest, United States - 23_EM | ecosystem: Host-associated > Plants > Roots > Unclassified | place... | reverse complement strand
GGAGGGACGAGGAGAACATCTTAATGAAGGAAATGACACCTCGGGAATGAACAAGCCTGGCTTAAATAGCCAGTTGGTCCTCGTGGCCAAGACAGCCTAGGCTTATGGTCTGCAGTGGAGAATAACAGCTATGGGGCCAGATCAGACAGGCGTCAAACGCAACGCCCGAAAGCCAACGCGGTCGAGATAATATTAAGGAGTGCAGACCGGCTGTGCGCCCGCGCCGGGAGACTTTGTAATCTGCTCGGGAAGGCGATAAAGAGGATCTTATCGATTCTGCCCCATACGCTAGCAGTAAGCTTGCCCCTGTTTGTTGAAGTCAAGCCTTGAGCGACACAGGTTGCAGTGTACACGACGCCACATATTTGCAAATGTCAAAGGCTGACGGCGGAATGAAGGTGGCTTCCGTCCGGGGTTACGCAGATCTGTTCTGAGGTTATGCCAAATAACATAACTGGCAGGTGTTTTCGCCCGAAAAAATGTCCAGCGTGTTGCATTTCAAAAAAATAGTGTTGTTTTTTTTGTTTACACTGTGACATATAAACAAAGATTTACACCCGACCGGTAGAGATCATACATCCAACCACACCCTCTCGAACACCTCCGGAGTTAGGGTTGGAGGTACAGATCACGGTATCATTCTGGCTCATGAGCGTGGACGCGGGCATGGCGAGGCATCCGGACGGCCAGGGGGGTGGCTGGTGGCGAACAGCGCTTACCAACTTCGTTGATCCCCGCACCAATTCTGCACTCGGAATCTTTGTTTACATGTCACAGTATAAACAAACAAACAAAAAACACTATTTTTTTGAAAAGCGGTCTATCGTTTTGCAACACGCTGTCACATGGCGCAGTTAGACCCACGAGGGTAGACCTCCGTTGACCGCGACCTCAAGCCCAGCGAGATGAGCCCCAATAGATAGTTGACCACACAATCTCCCTGGAACGGGCAGGCGGGTGTGCCACAAGCTCGAGGCGGCGCTGGAGGATGTAAGCGAAGCACAGGAAAGATGAATGATATATTTTGGCACATGAAGCGCATTTTGACGGATTGCGAACATGTGATGCCACCTTGACGTCATCCTGGCTGCGAAGATCCGTCATAAAGACCTCACGAGATTCGACAGGTTTTCCTCTTGAAGGACGGGGTTTCCCTTTCCGGAAAAGGAAAGATGCCAATCGACGACGAACGGCGACGGTTTGGTAGGTCGAAGAAAGCACCTGGCACTAAACCGCAGGCTGCGGTTACTACAAGAGACGAGCTGGGTTCGAAGGACGGGACACGGGAATCCCTACAGAGGCTGCAGGAGATGTTGCTGGTACAGCGGGGCGAACAAGCCGGATTTTATACGGAGGAAGAAAAACGTATCGAGACTGGCAAACGGGCAGCACAACGCGCGCAGAACGAGCGTAATGAGAAGTACGAGCGACTGCAGCGGGCGTTCGAGCGAATGAATCGATGGAAGGATGAGGAGAAGGCTGAAGCAGCCGGAGAAGAGTCTGGAAGAGTCCAAGGCACGCGCGAAGTTCATCTCATCTCCTCCGCCAGGGCGTGACTGACGTGGTTATGAAACAGAGGAAGATGGGTTTCGTTTGGTGGAAGAAGTGCTGGAAAGATACCGCCAACAACACACTGATGCGAGAGCTTTTCTCGAGAGTGAGTAAATGGGACTGACTCAATCGGGTGAAAGCGTAGCGACGCCGCGGCTGACACGTGACCGCATTAGACATTATGCGCGAACGCCGGGAGGATAGTGAGGGGATCATTGAGGTCATCAAGAGCAGGCGGGGGAACCCGAATCCACCCGAAGTGAGAACCACAGTCGTAATGCTTTTTGTCCGATTGGCTGAGGACGCAGCGCAAGTCACAGTAGACGTACGGACGACGACCCGCGATGTAACCCAATGGCCGACCGAGAGGTTCCCGAGGATTGATGTCGCTGTTGGGCGGGTCGGAAGATAGCGGGTGAGGGCGAGATCTCTCAGTTCGCAGCCAGTATAGACCGTATAAAAGCAACCAGCGTGGATGCACCGGTTCGGCACCACAGCCAACATGCACGCAAACAACATCTTGCGCACTGCTCTATCCCAACACTCTACCGGTCTGGCCCTCAGGCTCGCTGGACATCGCGTCTCTACCAACTCTCCTGCTCTTCTCTTGCGGAAGTATTTGTCCACAGGTAACGGTGCCCCATCACTACAGTCTAGCCGGATCGGCGATAAGCCCGGTGTGGAAGGGCTTCACCAACGTATACCGCAATCCTTTTGCCACCATCCATATCCGCACTGACGTGACGTGCAGATGACAACAAGACCGTACCAACCCCTGATCCATCGAAGCAGGCGGACGAGCTCCTCCCCGCGCCATCGGTCTTCAAGGGAGATTGGGTATTGTTCCATCCTGTCTACACACCAGAAGAACTCAAGGCAGTCAAGGTGAACGGCTTGCTCCATTCCACCTCCCTCTCATCCGTCCGAGGTCACTGATGGGTATCTCCTTCTGGTTCTGATAGGTTGTGTCCCGTGAGACCAAATCCCTTCAGGACAAGATTGCTGCCGGTTTCGTCAAATCCCTGAGGTATGCCGATCGTTTGGTGATCTCCCTCGCCGGTTCCCCCTTGACCAGCCGCGGGTAGATGGGGATTCGATTTCGTTTCCCGGTATAAGCATAAAGAGATCCCGCCCGGTTCTTCGATGTCCCTCCAACAATTACGGGAAGGCGGATATTCCATGGATCCGACTCAATGGCTCGCTGTAAGCCACATCAATCCCGACAATTGTGCGCCATGCATTGACCCCATCGGCTCGACCAGAGAATCATCTTCCTCGAAACGACTGCTGCCGTTCCTGGTATGGTCGCCGCAACCCTCAGGCATCTCCGCTCCCTTCGCTTGATGAAGCGTGATTCCGGATGGATACACACCCTGTTGGAAGAGGCCGAAAACGAGCGAATGCACTTGATGACATTTATGACCCTACGCGAGCCTCCCATCTGGCTCCGCGTGTTATGTTTGGGTGCACAAGGTGTTTTCTATAACGCCTTTTTCCTTTCCTACATCATTTCTCCGAGGACCTGCCACCGTGTAAGCAAACCCCGCAGCTCCACCCCTCAACCCATCTAATACGTGTCTGATAGTTCGTGGGACACATTGAGGAGGAAGCAGTGCTCACGTACACGGTTCGTGTGACCAGCATCACCATCCATAACCACCTCCACCTGACATCTTGAACGACAGAAATGCATCGAGGATATCGAAGAAGGCCGTCTCCCAGAATGGTCCGACCATCCCGCTCCTGAGATTGCAAAAGATTACTGGCGTCTCAAGCCTGATGCTAACATGTTAGACGTCATATACGCCGTCCGTTCCGACGAGAGCACCCACAGGTTTGTCAACCACTCCCTGGCCAACTTGAAATACGAGACGGATGTTAATCCGTTCGCGTTCGGCGAACCGGATATGCACACCAAGGGCACTAAACTCGGGTTCGAAAGAAACGAAGCCGATGCCTATGTGGAACGTACTCGAAAACTGTTCGAAAGTTCCGAGAAGGGTACCGACTCCAGCGGTCGTTGAGACCGGGCCATACAATCGCGGCACCTCGTTATCGTTAGGCTTCATTGTTTATTTTCCCGGACACTCCATAGTTCGATGCACGTTTTACATACACCCCCCCACTCTGCAACAAAATCGTACGTGTTGATTTGCCCAGTTTATTTTTCATCGTCGAGCTCGGGGTAGTGCCTAAAAATACCGTAGGCGTTGAACTGCTGATGTCTGTTGCTCTTCAGATACTCCGCGATCTTGGGCTCGTTCCGAACGCGCTCTTGGAGCTTGAATACGAGATCGTATTTGCCTGTTCAATTCGATGGTGAGAGACAGAACCGTAAACGGAGAAAAGTGCGGACCAGACTCCTGAAGATTCTTCAACCTCCTCGGATACGCATACTCTACGCCGGTCATGTTATAAAACAATGCCAGGTCCGCAGCTGTGGTGAGGTTTGAGAGCAGGAAAGGGCCTTTGTTGGTTTCGACGTCGGCGATCATTTCAAGCATTGTGTTGAAATCAAACACGTTACCTTTGCCGTCCTTGTTTGCAGGGTTGGTTTCGAGAACAGACTGAAAGTGCTGTAAGAATTTTGGGAGACGGGAGGTTCTGAATTGCTCGGCAGCACGCAATGCTTCTGCCTTCTGGTCCTCATAGTAGAGGTTGATGGAAATCGGGTGGTGAACATTGTGAACCTACAAGCACGATTTTATGAGTAACCCGTAAACGAGCCCTCTGGAATAAACACGGCTCGCCTCAACCACCATATCCAGGACGGTAAGGAAGAGTTGCGCGTTTTTAGCATGCAAGAAAGTCTTCTCATTCTCATCGAGATCTGTGTTGTCCTTTGCGTGGCCAGCCAAACCGAGCTTTGGCGACAGATAGTTGACGATGACCCCCGTCTGGCTGAGCCATTTTCCGTCGGGGAGTTCCAGAGCGGGGGGCCAGAGGTTTGGAGGAATTCCAACTATTTCTGGGTCGCTGACCCTGGTCATCAAGGTAGAATTATCCTTGACCTCATCGTAGGGAGTTCCTGTGTACTCGAAAACGAGTCGGATATATTCGCCTCGCCCTGAAACACCGTCCCACTGGAATTGCGAAGGCAATCGGTCGATGATCAGGTCCAGTTAGCAAATCGTCAGATACGGTCACGATGGGGCGATAAACCGGGCTCGAGCACGTACATAGTGGAGGACATACGATCCAATCTTTTGTCGCTTTCCTGGACGATCGTTCGCATTTTCTTCCGCTCGGGTCGACATGATTGTTTACAAGGGAGCTTGTTCGCTGAGGTTGATTGCCGTCTGACCGGCCCTCCGGCTTCCGCACGCTCCGGGACATGTGGTGCGTAGGAAACACTCCCGAGCAGTTGTACGGCGAGGTGCTGCTGTTTTTTCCATGGCGGGATGATGCTAGTATTTAGAGCTCTCATTGGAGACGGAAAGGGGAGCCATGATGCATACAACGCAGTGGCGGGTCGTCAACGAGTTTCTGTATGGTAATTTTGGCTGAAGCCCGACGCAATAGTGGTGTTCAAAGGCGCAGGCAGTTCGAGGAAATCTGGTTGGCCGTCCTGTCTAAAAAAATCCGCGCGTTCTTTGCTCGAATCCATAAAGTCGGGGAGGCTCTGTGGCTGGAAAAGGTTTAGACTTTGCCCGATCGAAAGTCAAGACTTTTTGTTTGTCCCGTCACCCCCTTCCGTTGCCAACTCCGTCTCGCAGCCACATCCACAAAATATTCAAGTTTTGCCTTTCGACCTCCCTTCCCAATCTATTTGACGCATTACTGACCATGGAGCGACTCATAACTGGCCAGATTACGCGAATATCAGTGACCGAGGCGTACTGAGAAAGCCCCAAGTTGCGTCCTCAGGCCACTGCCGTACACCATTGTCTACGATGGCCCACGGCCCCGTGTTTACGTCGTGCCACTGCTCGATAGCCATGGCTCCACCACTCAATCCTCTACATGTCCTGTCTCTCCCAGGCCACCGTATGTGCAACTTATAACGGCTCCGCCGTCGCCCGTGGCCCGAGTCTTGACCGTCCATAGCCTCAGTCCGTCGGCTCCACCCGTCGGTGCGGACACACCGACGCGTCCGGATGCATCAATGAGTCACCCGTATTTAGCGACCCGCGGTGTGTGGATCAGGTGTGAATTGGCCTTATCCCAATCCGCCGTCGGTGATAATGGTACGTACAGTGCACCACCGCGTATCATTGGTCTCGGACCCCATCCTTTCCCGATGTCCCGGTGGGTACTTCACATCGCTCGTGGAACAACACTTTATCCTGACCTGAGACCATAGAATGTTCCGACATCGTCCTGTGGGGTATACGGTTCAGCAAGCGAGCGGTCCCAAAATGCACGGACAGTGCACGTACTGCCGTTTCGGTTTGCTGAAATTTGACGCAGAAGATTTTTGGGACCTATGGATGTCAACGCTCAGATTCGCACCTCTCGCAACGCCGGAGGGGCTCCGTGGCCACACCGTACCCAGGCCCAGAGGCGCAGAAAGAGCAGCCCGCACCCGAAAACATAGACGCTTGGTTCAAACAAGTAAGTTTTTGGTTTGTCTATCTGTTCTACTTCTCCCCTGATGTCACCTACCTAGCATTGAGACACGGGATCAACAAACTACTACCAGGCGGGTTAGGGATAATACCCTTAGACACTGGGAGTACCCCAGCTACCCGGGCGTGTTTCATGTCTATTTCCGAGGCCAACCCGGGATTAGCATCCAAACTCTCTTGTCCAAATGGCGTTTCGATCGTAGCGATACTCCACTTGGCCGACTCGCCGATTTCCGACTCGTAAATCCCCCCATCCGTTTCAAGGTAAGGTGGCCACTTGATCAAGTGCCTCGCCAGCGGTAACCTTTTTGTCACAGCTCCCGGACATGACCTTCGCTCAGCGCAGGGTGGGAGGTGTCAAGGTTTTTGACTCCATGACCATCTGTAGGTTCTGCCCAAAGATCGCTGGAAAGATGGGGACGTCCCTTGATCAATGGGATGTCAAGGACCTTGCGATAAGCTCGTTGGAGTTGGCCTAGGACCCAGTTATTTGTTTCCTTGGGACTGCCCACTCCCTGGTTATCAAACGCGAAGGTGGATAGATCTAAACAGTGTTTCCTCTAGATTTTTACATGCTTGCGAATAATTTTGTACGCGTGCTACTCCCAGTACTGTCGTAACACTACACACGACAGTTGTCTAGATTGAATACCAAAATATCCTCTGCCCCTATTTTCATCAGCTCGTCCATGATCGTAGCAATGTTATGCTTCTCGACCATACTGCTAACAGCTACCCAATCTTCGTCTTCCAATGGACTGATAGTTGGTGCCTTTCTTCCGGGCGTAATGAGAGTTGCAGATGACAACTTGTTCCGGAGGATATTGTATTGGCAGACGACATATTTGCTTGCGGCGACGACACCCGCTATCCTGCTCGTGATCATGTTGATGAGCGGTTCGAGATCTGGGTGTTTTTGAGCGCTAGATTTGACCAAGACAGCTTCGGTCTTGAGGATTGTATCGACGGCTTGCAAACCAGCGGCCCTCATTGTGTCTCCGGACTCTGCCAGCAGCGCGTTGGTTGGGTGTATGATTATGAAAGACTGTTACGCACCTACAAGGTCAACTGTAGATCGGATCAGAGTGAGCTTTTGGCTATGCGGAGGGGGCAGAACGGTTGGAGGTACAGACCGATTCCATCAGCGAGACCAAGCGAACAAGCCGCCTCCACGCTCCCACCTACGTACTCAATTTTCGTCCTATTCTCGCCGACGAGGCTCAACTGATCGTCGATTTTACCAAAGTACTGGCCAGCCAGGACTTCGAAACTCGTAACCACTCGCTTGCCCGCGAGGTCGGCAGCGGACTTGTAAGGGGAGGACTCCGGGACCTGGACTTGCAGAGCGCACTTTCCAAAATTGAGACGGAGGACTTCCTCGACGTGGTTTTGCATTTCGGCTTCGAGGATCACGTCGTGACCGGTGATGCCGAGATCGACGTCACCCTTTCCGACGAACGAAGGAATGTCAGATGCAGGAAGGAAAACCCTGAAAGCCTCCATCAGAGCTGACGGTCACTCGCTAGTGAGGGCGGCGACTCACAACGCGAGGTTGTGGTTCAATGAGAGGCAGACATCCAGACGGTGATGTCTTCGGAATCGGATATCAGCGCCTAAGGATCGGTTCACTAAGTACAGCATTGTAGGCCGCGAGTGGTGTAAATCGTGCCTGATAAAAGCTCTAGACAGTTATCGTACAATCTCCCTGACGGTTACACAACTTCAGCCATCGCTATCCTCTGGAAAAGCTTTCTTGACTCACCTTTCTTCGGGATCGCGAAGAGCAAGCGTCCGTTCAGGGATTCGGCGTCTGGGTTTCCTGGTCAGACTCATCCAAACACCACCTATAAAATTACCTACTCATCTTCTCAACTTCGACTGGGATGAGCTTTCCGTCAAAGAGTCGGAGGTCTAACTCGATCAGCATGGACGCGATCGAGTCACCCTCGTGGTACGTTGTTCCCACCGGGCCGGGTGGCGTGTCGTGGTGAGACAGCCAGCCACTCGCGAACTTGGCGGGCGATGGCCAGTCTGAGCTCGGTGGGTGATCATAGCATGGATCGTGTCTGTGGCCATCCAGCCGGAGCCGTCACTCAGGGGGCGACTCGCTGCCTGCGGTTCGCCCCTCCGGGCTCTGGCCAATGGATACGGCCGACCTCGCGGATATGGCGAGCAGGGAGCGTGGACCAATCGTGCGCGTGAGTAGCGGCCCACGCTCGTCCGACCTTTTATATGTAGATGTGTACACGTATATAAACGAATATCTAAAGACTGTCGAGGAAGGTTCGGAGACCCCAACCGCTCCGTCGGGTCGCGGGCAGCACAAAGCTCGGCAGCTGGCGCCCTTCTACGACGTTTGGAGATATTTTTAGTCGTACGGATGGTCACCCAGTCAAGATCACTTGATTCTACCAGGAGTACGTTCATTGAGCGTGCGAAGATAGCCAGGTGGGATGACACATATTCAACGCATGTGTACGAAGGGTGTTTATTCAACAACGCGAACAAGTACTTCTGTGGGGATGAGCGCCCAACCCGCTACTGTAAGACCACTCGCGCCTGAAGGAGACATAACATACGTCTGGGATGCACGCGGACGAGGAAGCAATGTCATCAAGGCCAGCGGCGGTAGGGTTGACAAGGCTGGCAGATTAGGAGCTCAAATTGACCCCTTGCAAAGAACCGTTTTCTGGAGGAAGTCCACGGCCGGGGTAACTGTAATGCAACCGCAACGGGGAAGGACAAGGGAAAAACGTCCGTAAAACAACAAAATAACGAGAAGAGAAACTTTGACTCACTTGTAGAGCATATACAACATCCCGGGACCAGGTTTGAAACAGTGGGCGGTATCGTTGAACTCGCCGTAGAGCTCTTTGCAATCAAAGCTACCGGACAAGTACAAAATACAGGGACCCGCGAGGTTGTAATTGACTATGCCAAATTCTTCCCCGGGCTCGATGGGGGATCCTTTGACACCGACTGCCGCGACGGCGAGGAGTGTTGCCAAGAGGTTCTTGTCGTTGAAAACCGAAGACAGAAACGAGAGGCAGACAGTGGAAGAGTGCGCAGGAAATGCGTGGGGCTGCTGAGGGCTTCCTTGACCCAATCCTTGAACCTTTCATCAGTACGCATGCGGCCTTTTTGTTCAAGCTGGCGGTTGCCAAAGGTATCCGCTCGCCATCTCGCGTTGCGGTTCTACTCTTCTGCATGGCGGCATCGGGCCTCGCGTGTCCGGTTCAAACGTCCGAGGGTCGGCACTGTTGGTTGTATTGGGAAGATGGCGGGCATCAGCGAAACGGTCGAACGGTCGTGATGCCGAGGTGGGCGTTTAAAGATATCTTGAATGTCTGTCGCACTCGCGTGCTGTGGGTGTTTGCTGGGCAGTGTTGGACCGCCACCGGCCGCAACCCAATGCTAGAAGCTAAAGTTATGCGAGGCCACTGGTTAAAGCCGTAAATTGATCTGTCCGCTGACCGTTCGGTCCTGCCTGACGGTACTTGCCGGGCCCGACGGTGCTTACAAATGAATTCTTAGACATCCCCCTTTTTGCTTCCTGGTGTGTCGGTCGTGAGAAAACAGTACCATGGAAAATTCTGAAAGTGACAGCCAAATGACGGCCATTCTCCACAAAATCGCCCAAAACGTGCCCGGATGGGCTCGATACACTTTGTCTATATCAGCAATATAGACTTGACGAATATCTAAACAGCCTACCCACCTGTAGCGCACTCAGTAAGGGGTTTTTCACCCACACCCCACCCCGGGGCGAGGGTAGCATAACCCTCACCAAACAACCCCGGGGTAGTCTTCAATTCTAAACACACATTAGTATGATGTATACATACAAGGGCCAGGCCCCAACTTACCTGCGTGGCCCTGGGCACAAGGGAAGGGGGTGAACCTATGACGCAGGCAGGAGAGGTCGCGTGATCCCAAAAGGAAAGTCGATCAGGCGCGCGTGATGAGTTGGCGATGCCCGGTGCCGCGTGATGGGAAGGGATGGGGTTTCCCACGATCGCGACACCCCAGGATCCCCTACCTAGATCAGCCGGGGAAGAGGATGCAGTAAGCGATCAGCATCACGGAGCGGTCAGGAGAGGCAGAGGGGTTCTACCCGCCGAGGTCGTCTTTACATATTCTGCTGTTATGTACAAAAACTCCGTAAAAATTGTACTGTCACCACAAGGACTCCCGCCATTCGACCGTTTCGCTGATGCCCGCCATCTTCCCAATACAACCAACAGTGCCGACCCTCGGACGTTTGAACCGATGCCGCCATGCAGAAGAGTAGGACCGCAGCGCGAGATGGCGAGCGGATACCTTTGGCAACCGCCAGCTTGAACAGAAAGGCCGCATGCGTACTAATAAAAGGTTCAAGGACTGGGTCAAGGAACCCCTCAGCAGCCCCACGCATTCCCTGCGCGCTCTTCTACCGTCTGCCTCTTATTTCGCTCTTCGAAGACGACGATGTTGTCCTCTAGGAACCTCTTGGCGACACTCCTCGCCGTCGCGGCGGTCGGTGCCAACTTGCCCTTCACTACATTCTTTACCCTCGAACACTACGGGGGTGAGAACAGCTCTTACACAACGACCTCCGACTTCTACTGCCTGGAAATCGATGGCAAGTTCAACAATACCGCCCGCTCTTTTCAAGCTGCTTCCGGACTCAAGTGTATCGTCTACGAGTGAGTAAAAGTTCTAGTTCCCGCTGTTTTTTTATGCACTCCCTCCCCCGTTGCGGCTGCGTCATAGTGCCCCCAACTGCCCAAATCGTCCAGGGGAACGTTATATCACTCTGGAAAGCGAAGAAGACGACCTTTCCGCCCGCGGATTTAGCGACGCTATCTCCTCGTTCTCCTGCTTCGCGGAACAAGTTATAGGCTTGGTCGAAACCTGTAACAATGCCACTAAATGTCGTGTGGACCAAGTGACCGACAAGGACCCTTGGTGCGAACCCATCCCGGACGAAGATTTCAACAATTCGATCAACTCTTTAAAATTTACTCCCGGAATAGAGTGCACCATCTCCGAGTGAGTCAAAGTTTCTCTTCTCGCTTGTTTGTCGTTTTACCGAGGTTTTTTTGTGTACTCTTCCTCGTTGCGGTTGCGTTACAGTGCACCCGATTGCACAGCTGGTCCGGGACATCATTCTACCGTTTTGGAGTATTCAATTGACAACCTCACCGAAATCGACTTTGGCATTATATCCTCGCTCGGGTGCTACAAAAAACCCGCCGGATTCATAGGCAATGTTACGTTCTGCGGCTGTTCCGGTTGTTATGCGCAAAATGTGACCACCGAAGTTTCTCCGTGCACCAACCTCAAGGACATTGGTTACAGCGATATGACCTATTTCAATCTCAGTGGTCCGGTGCAGTGTGTCGGCTTCGAGTGAGTCGACCTTTCTCTTCTCGTTTTTTTTGTTGTTTTGCCGAGGTTTTTTTTATGCACTCTTCCTCGCTGCGGCTGTGTTATAGTGGCCCCGGTTGCGCAACTCGTCTGGAAAATCACAGGGTCGATTTGGATCGCGAAATTCAAAACCTCACCGATATTGTCTCGTTCAGCTGCGTCAGATCCAAGTTGGTAAGCTACGTATCCTTCATGCGCGAGTGGTATTACTCAACGACTTGCAGTAGCCGGTTGGACGCTCATCCCCACAGAAGTAATTGTTCGTGTTGTTAAATAATCACTTTTCGCACGCATCCGTTGTATATGTGTCAGTCCACCTGGCTATCCTCACGAATGCACAACGAATGCCCTCCTAAAATCAAGTGATCCCGACTGGGTGACCATCCGTACGACTGGAAATATATCTAAACCTCATAGAAGGGTGCAGGTTGTCGAGATTTGCGCTTCCCGCGACCGACAGCGATTGAAATCTCTGCAGGTCCTTCCTTGGCAGTCCTCAGATATTCGTTTATAAGCGCGTGCACATGGTTAGGCTAACCTTACGGACAGTCACCCACTGATTGCGAAAATCGTGCTGATGCGGTCTACACTACCACTCGCTTGGCCTTACCAGCTAACCGAGGATTCCATGAGTACTTACTTCTAACAGTCGTCTTCTTCCTAGGACTCATAATCCATATTCTGGAACCTGATGCTCCCATGATCGTCCACGAGATGACCCTTATCATTCTTTCGTAGAAGATTTCAGTGCAGTTCGAATAACTGTCAACCCACGTTTGTAGCATCTTGCGGACCGTCGAGGTGGGCACGTTCCCCCCAAAAAGTATGATTCGGTTGGGTCCAGGAAGACCATCGAACAGGTGCTCGGTCTCGGCCTCGGCCTTGTGTCTCTGGTACGGGCAGGATTCGAGCTCGAGATCGCTTTTTTGTCGCTTGATTTCAAATCCCACAGAGGTGTCTCGATCGCGTTCAAATCTCAGGAAAATCTCGATCGCATTAGACTCGAATCCCAGGTAGTTCTCGATCACTTTCAAATCTCGATTGCATTGGACTTCAGTCGGCCAAACACAGGGATGCTCCTCAGCTACAGATCAGCCGTCCACCATACATGCCAGCTGCCAGACGTTGAGCGGGAGAGGTGCATCCCAGTCTCTTTGAAGAACACGCAGTTTGTCGGCGATGGACTCTCCGGCCAGGCGCTCCGGGAATTGATCATACTGGAGTCGGAGGTGAGGGCGTCGAGGTATGTGTGCGTGACTTATGTTCATGCGAGGTGATTTATTTTTTGGGCAGATCGAACGGCATAGGTTTCGTAGGGCGATTTTAAGCGCCATTCCCGGATAATGCCGCATCCGTTCTGTCCAACCTAGAAAAACGGCTATACCCCCTCGAAACCATCTCTAAACGGCATAGAAATCGACGGGATGGATTCCCTGCCTCCGGCTCGGTCCAGGGCAGGGCGGGAAATATCCCCCAGGGGAAGTTAGGGTACCCGTGCGACGTGTGAGAGGTGCGCGCCGCGTGTGATGTGGGGGTGCGCGTGCGTGACTTACGTTCGTGTGAGGTGATTTATTTTTTGGGCAGATCGAACGGCATAGAGGCAATGTGTAGTTAGGATGGTGTATCATATGTGGATACTTATGTATGTTCGAACACGTGCGACCACTTCCTTCAAATCCACATTGGTGTCCGGCACCCACGTCGTGATATTCCATGAGGTGCCTCCTTGCTTTCGCTGTCTGGAGAGATCAAGACAGTGGTGGCGGTGAGTGTCCAGTGCACGACCAACAGGTTGTAGCTGATCTCGAGGGAAGGGAGGACAAGCTGTTCACCATCTCTGAGTTCGAACCATGTCCAGGGTATCTCCGGCAAGTGCAGGGAATTAACCTGCTGTATGGTTCACATTCGGCTCGCTGAGATCATCCGAGCCTCGATCTCGTACAACGCGGGATTGTTCCGTCGGTGAGTCCATGCGAGCGCGGTGCCCTCCTCCGATTTCTTCACCAACTTCTGTCTTAGCCTCTCCTCCCTCCTAGTGTTGTTGGAGGTGTCACCGTTTTAAGCCGGGTGATCTCCCGGTTCAATCTCTGCACGTTCACCTTCGAGGTGGGAAGTCCTGCAGTGGCTGCAACGGATACGAGTTTGTCCCACGAGCGGCGATGGACTGTCGATATGAACTTGGTTTGTTTCTGCCGTTCCTAAAAGCGCAGCGGTCCCTTACCAGAACGCTATTTTCGGCCCTCCTGGCGGATGCAAACATGCTGGGTCGATCACTACCACATGCTTGCTCAACCAAAAGACTGTCCGCTGTCGTCTACGCGTTTTTTGACTTCACGACGCGTCTTCTCGGGCATTGGGGTCCGCCTCTATAAATTGGTGGGATGAGGACCTTCAGCTTTGCGCTCCTTTCTAGCCGAAGGACTGTGATATTCGCGATGCTGAACTTTCCAGCCTACTTTGGGCGGGATACATCAAGATCGCGAGCGTCTCTCTGAGCTCGAACCTCGGCAACAGGAACGCGCACCAAATGGTGGAGTCATCGTGGTGGTCGGCCCGGGTGGGAATACTTCCGCCCGCATTTGAGCCTCCTTTCTGCGGTATTGAAGGTGGGGCAAGCCGGGCCATAGCTCAGCCCGAGTCCCCCGAGTGCAATTACAATCCCAAAAAGGTTTCGTTGCCCCGCCGTTCCAGCGTTGCCCATTTTTTCTGTCACCTTGACCGCAACTGATGTAAGAAACCAGTGTTGCCGACATCCCCGCTGGCCCACGAGTTTACGGTTGAGCACACCGTGTTACCCATCCTACCCCCGTAATGCGCAGAGCACCATGAACAGCCGGTAACGCCGGTGGCGGTTCCTGGTGATGAACGAGGCTCGCGCTACTCCTTACCTGAGCGAGCGGACCGCTTCCCTTGCTGACATGCGACGTTAGAGCGACAACGTCTGAACGAACGTGGTGAGGTTCACTTACGAACCGTGTCCATCCCCATGCCTCAGCACGAGGTTTACCCGGGGAGTCACATTTGACCGAACAGTTTCCAGTAGACGCGCCTGCTACACAGCCTCAGACCGTCGAGGCTGACCCAAGAGAACGGCGAAGAAGAGATCAATGGACACGCTCCGAATTTGTTCCGGCATCTGCGCTTTGCTGTCAATTGAAAAACTGGGTCATTTGTCAGTCTTTCACATGCAAGTCCTTGCTATGTACAACCTCTGGCCCTTCTCGTCCTCGCTGCGTCACGGCTCCACTTGGAAGCCTTTAGTAATGAAGTGTTTCGGACAGCGGTGGGTGACCGGCGATCCCACAGTAAATGAAATCTCCACATTCCAAGCAATCGCCATCGCAGCCCGGATGCACGTTTCAGCCAACCGAGGCGAGCGCGCAGCAGATGCGCGGGGGTGACGTCATTCCTGGGATTTACATTCTAACCGGCATGCGGACACGTTCTATCAACCGCCACTGCACTGTGCGCAGAACACAGCCTATTTGGACCTGGCCTGCCTCACATCCTAATAGTTGTGAGGAAATAAACGCTGGGTACTTATACAAATACCGTTACGTTTGAACACCGTCTGCATTCGTTCCTATGATCATCAAAGTCAGATAGCACACCGAAGACAGCCACAAATATCGAGGGTCGCGACCTTGGCGGAGTTGATAAACACTCCTACCCCAGTATTTCCCCTATTACCACAGCACCGACAAAGCTTCCCGATCGAACCTCCTTGGGACCCTGTTCCGTGCTGGCAGGGACCGCAACCAATCCGTTCGCCCCACTTAGACTGGCAATTCTGCTAGAGCGCTGTCCGCCGGTGCTATGGGCCTTGATCGTTCCATCATCTCCTGTGCGCAAAACGACGCGATGGAACTCCGGTCTCGGATCTAAGTGCATTGTATCCTGAATCTGGAAATACGAATGAGCCTCCTAGATCACGACCCGAGGAAGGTCGGGTAGATTTGCCATACTTGGACGCGTATATGGGGCAATTGGCACCTATCATATTTCCACCCACCCAACCTTCTCAACGCTGGGAGAACAAAGAGATAAAAGGTGACAAGAGCCGACGCGGGATTACCGGGAAGAGCAAAGATAGGTGTATGTTCGCCTCGGGCGGCCTTCTTATTCGGAATCGTGGCGAAAGTTGTTGGTTTACCAGGTTTCATCTTGACTCTACCGAAGTGTATCGTTCCTTCGAAATTGCGCTCGATAACTGGTTTCAACAAGTCCCCGGGACCCATGGAGGTCCCACCAGTAGTCAAAATCAGATCCGCGGAATCAAGACCTTCTTGAATCTTGGAGACGTGATCTTTAACACTGGACGATAGAGAAACCAAATCAGGAACACCGATGGAATCTTCGCAAAACGACTGAACACGAACTCGTCGTGGGCGATGCCCAGATCTAGTACACGATAGCCGAGACCCTCGAGGGCGGTTTGTAATGAGGGACGATTGGTGTCCCAGATTCCCCCCCAAGACTCGCTTGAAGTCTTTTGACTAGCGTGCAAGTCGACAATTTCATTCCCGGTGCTCAGGATGGCCACAACAGGTTTACGAACGACGTGAACCTGTGGCGCAAGGCTCGTGCGAGCGAACGCGATGTGCACAATGGGGTACACGGACCTCTTTCTTTCCAACAAATGCCAAGGTTCCGACATGGCCACCAAGGGCATCAAGAATGGTGTCCTTGGAAAGCACTAGGTCGCCCGCCTTGACATCAGAACCGGGCAATCTGATGTTCTCTCCCTTGGGGATCTGTGCCAGCGTCTCGATTTCGGCTTCTTCGAGATCGCCTCCCCGTCCGTCCTTGTGAGTTGATCTGATGACAGTGTCTTCGACCATGATCACAGCATCCGCTCCGGGCGGGATTGGAGCACCGGTGTTGACCCGGAAAACGGTGCCGGGAGGCAGTGGTTGTGCCAAATCTGTCGTGAGTACTTTGTACACGCCCGGCGGATCGGTAGCTAATACCACACGTATTAGAATAGCGAGCTCAAAGCGAAGAGTGAGGACACGGAGGTACATCGCAAGGCATAGCCATCGACATTTGTCGTGGGGGTCAAAGGGACGTTTGAGGGTGCGATGACATCCTCGGCAAGAACGTGGCCCCTCAGATCAGGGGATACCTAATACCTCTCAGCCTCACACCGGCTAGATGAGTAAACGGTGAGTCACCTTTTCAAATGCGCGTGGCAACGGGCGTATTTGGTGTAATATTGAGGAAATTGCATGCTCAAGAGACACGATATCGTAGGGTGACTCGCGATGACGAGCGGCGACTATCGAACCGTGTAAGTCTACCGGTTTGTTCACAAGCGCGGGAAGCTACTCGCCAGGGAGCGATGGGTCGTGTGAGAGAACTGCACGAAGCTTCGGTACCTGATGGGCATGAGTGTGGTGGTGGTGATCGTGGGGTTGTGCATTGCCTCTGTTCGCATCCTGAGCGTGCCTCGAGGGGGTGGATAAAGCCTTGTGCACGTTCGCTCCTGTACCTCCCTTGATTAGATCGAGAGCGTGATCGAGTACACCCGCCGTGAATAAAGCTTCGAGATTTTCTTTCACTGCCTTGACGCTTCCTGGAAGGGTGACCACGAGTGCGTCTCCTATGGTTCCAGCTACTGGACGTGATAGCGATGCGAATATAGTGTGCTTCAAAGAAGAGGACAGGATCAGATGGACCAACCCAGGGGCGTGGCGCTCAATCAAGGGCGACACGGCCTACGGACGCGCGCGTGGAAAAATCAATGATCTGAACCCCAAAGGCAAACAACAAAGCAGGTTTCAGTACCTCTGGAGTTACGTCCCGCGCGCCGAAACCTGTACCGCCCGTCGTGACGATGAGGTCGATGCTCCCGGCCCACGCGGTGATCGACTGACGGATGAGCACTGTGTCATCGGGGACGATTTCTGTGTGGACGACACGGTGCCCGCGGCCCTTGAGAAACTCCGCTGCGGCGGGACCAGACTCGTCCGATAGCCTATCAGCAAAGGCTGTATCGCTCACGGTCAAGACCGCTGCGGACACCATGAGCTCCGGGTGAGGGGCGGTGCTTGGATTCCGGATAATACCGAGAGATGATCCTGTTTTTGTTTTTTGCGCTATTTCCATTGTGTTTATGGGGCAAGCAGAGGGCTGGGCCGTGAGTTGTTGGCAGGGACGTCGCGAACAATACTTACTTAGTTGGATTGCTGTGGTGGGTTTGCAGGGGTGGAATGTCTAAACCTTCCATATTAGGAGGGCAGTGTATCATCAGCGAGACGACCACTCACTCTGACGCGCGCAGCTCTCGATCCGAGTCCTTGCTCTGCCCTCACGCTTTATAAATTCTCCTCGAATGCCGTCAATTCTCTCCCCACCAGTCTCTCCCCCTCCTCTCAGCGCAAAATGCACCCGTCCACCTCTCCAGATCCTGCCCTCCACTCCCCGGCCGTCTTGGAACTCCTCGGGTTGCGGGTAACAGACAAACTCACCAGTGCGTAACCCCGCAAACACACTCTCTTGAGTGGCCCACTGATCCACCCCCAGACTACGTTGCAGAGACCACTATCAATGCTGTCGACACCGCCCTGGGCTATCGATCAACTGCTTGGAATAGGACTTCGTTGGGAAGCAGACGAGTGCCCTTCAAGCGTTTCGTTTGGGACGTCGTCCGTCGTGCTTCTGTAAGGACGCCCACCCTCCTCATCACGCTCGTCTACATCACCCGGGCCAAGCCATATCTCCACATCGAGACGGAGGACTGGGCATGTGAGCGAGTGTTCCTCGGCGCCCTCATGGTTGCTTCAAAGGTCTGTTCCTCCACCTCTATATATCCCGGAGAGTTGCCAATATTCTGACCACGCCCTTCACAGTACGTCAATGATTCCACATTACGGAATGTCCACTGGGCTCTCACCACCGGTGTCTTTGGCAAGCGAGACGTGAACCGGATAGAACGAGAGTTCCTCGAAGTCCTCGCCTGGCAACTCGGCTTCACCCAAGGAGACATCCTCGCCCACCATGGTACCATCGCCAAGCTTTACTATAACCCCCAAAAACAACTCCTCAACGCCCCTTCTTCACTTTCTCCTCAATCTTCTCCAACGACCACGCCCTCTGTACGTCACCCTCAGCCAAAAGACACCAGTACCCCGATACGGAGGTCGACGACCAGCTACGATTTATCAAGTCCCCCGCCACTGCTCTACCCGGCCGCGTTGGCTACCCAACCCTTTCTCCTCAAGGCAGAGGAAACGAGGTACACGAATCAACGTCCATCCAGTTTCCCCGGCTTTCCTCTTCCCTGGCACGGGAAAACCCACTCGATGCCCGGGCAGCACACGTTACCAAGAATATCTGTTTAACCTTCTGCTTCTCATTGGCCCTTAAATTACTCATGCGGACTCGCTTTTTGTCTTATGGACATTCACATGTCGCCTTGTTTTCGTATTGCACTCTTTCTCTCCTCCTCACGCTTTTCTGTTTTGCGGTTTCAGCCTGTATCGAGTACGTACATGCATCAAGTTACGGGAATGTATCATCTTAGAGCTTACGGTACGCCAATTCAACGCTTCACCTGAACATGCGTGAACATCGGGGAGATCGAGTGCGGTGTAAGTGTGCATATGCAAATCTCAGCCAAGGCTGTGATCGACCAGACCGAAGCCGCTCATCATCTTGTATGGGACCCTAACAGGTTTCCTGCTTCAGGGGCCAGCGAGCGTTGATGCGTAACGTTCCGTTGCCGCCCTGGCTGCGTAGGAATGAAATTTTCTGGCGAGGCGCTTCACCTGGAAACCGCCCTATTATCCACCAGTTGATCCATCACACCCGTGTTGGGCGCGAGGCCTGCATACGATCCCCGTCAGGCTGGTATTCCACAT
>Ga0307517_10005347_pt1 | contig 19393 bp, 15 predicted proteins | sample 23_EM_MG_FD_194515 | JGI IMG/M metagenome (GOLD analysis project Ga0307517, IMG submission 194515) | Populus trichocarpa ectomycorrhiza microbial communities from riparian zone in the Pacific Northwest, United States - 23_EM | ecosystem: Host-associated > Plants > Roots > Unclassified | place... | reverse complement strand
GCCGTTTCCATTATGAAAATAATGAATAAGTGAAATGTAATACGGAACTGGATGCGAAATCCATGATCCACACAAATAAGGTGATCAGCAAGGTCGCCACCAGCACAATGACGGTCGACTGCTGCAACTGCACCCAGCCGGGCCAGGTGACTTTCTCCATAAGCTCTTTGTAAGACTCACGGAAATAGGTCGTTATCTTGTTCATTTAGATCTTGTTTGGCACGGGCACTAGGATTCGAACCCAGATCAAAGGTTTTGGAGACCTCTATTCTACCATTGAACTATGCCCGTATTAGAACAAAGTACTTAGAGGAAATCCCCTAAGTACTTTGCAAATTTAAACAATATTACCAAGCCGTCCCCTAAAATTTCTCGCGGGGGAACTCCCTGAGGAGCAGGGCCTTGCATCCCATAGGCCCCTCTTATTTAACGATATCGGTCACCTGGCCGGCGCCTACGGTGCGACCACCTTCGCGGATAGCGAATTTCAGACCTTTTTCCATAGCGATGGGCTGGATCAATACTACGCTGAGGGAAGTATTATCGCCAGGCATCACCATTTCAGTACCTGCGGGCAGGGTACATTCGCCGGTCACGTCCGTAGTACGGAAGTAGAACTGGGGACGGTACTTATTGAAGAACGGAGTATGACGGCCGCCTTCTTCCTTGCTCAGTACATATACTTCACCCTTGAATTCAGTGTGGGGAGTGATGGATCCGGGTTTGCAAAGCACCATCCCACGACGGATCTGGGTCTTTTCAATACCGCGCAGCAGCAGACCTGCATTGTCACCGGCTTCACCCTGATCCAGCAGTTTGCGGAACATTTCCACACCTGTTACGGTGGAGTTCAGGGGAGCTTCCTGGAGACCTACGATCTCGATCGCTTCGCCGACCTTGATACGGCCCCTTTCGATACGGCCGGTAGCAACGGTGCCACGACCCGTGATAGAGAACACATCCTCAACAGACATCAGGAACGGCTGATCCACCGGGCGGGGAGGCAGCGGGATATAGCTGTCGACAGCTGCCATCAGCTCATCGATCTTCTTTACCCATTTTTCTTCTCCGGCCAGGGCGCCTGTAGCGGAACCCTGGATGATCGGCGTATTGTCGCCGTCAAAACCGTAGGAGGACAGCAGTTCGCGGATCTCCATTTCTACCAGTTCCAGCAGTTCGGGATCATCGACCAGGTCGACCTTGTTCATAAATACCACGATACGGGGTACACCTACCTGGCGGGCCAGAAGAATGTGCTCCTTGGTCTGCGGCATGGGACCGTCCGTAGCGGCAACCACCAGGATCGCTCCGTCCATCTGGGCGGCGCCGGTGATCATATTCTTCACATAGTCAGCGTGACCAGGACAATCCACGTGAGCGTAGTGACGGTTAGCTGTCGCGTACTCAACGTGAGCTGTGTTGATGGTAATACCCCTCTCCTTTTCTTCAGGAGCAGCATCGATCTCATCATATTTCTTGGCTTCTGCAAGACCTCTTCCGGCTAAGATAGAAGTGATAGCAGCAGTCAAAGTGGTTTTACCATGGTCAACGTGACCAATGGTACCAACGTTAACGTGGGGTTTGTCCCTCTTGAAGGTCTCTTTTGACATTGTTATCTGTTTTTAAAGTTGTGTTTTTTAAAATTTAGCAGCTATGCCCGGTACTCTGAAGCCCGCGCTAAGGCTGATTGATTACGTATACCCGATCCAAAGAACGATTGGAGCCGTTGATGAGAATTGAACTCACGACCTCTTCCTTACCAAGGAAGTGCTCTACCCCTGAGCTACAACGGCTGATATTCATATCTCACCTGCAAACTCTGCAATGAGCGGAAGACGAGGTTCGAACCCGCGACCTACAGCTTGGAAGGCTGTCGCTCTACCAACTGAGCTACTTCCGCCTGAACGAACCGGAGGTTCGTTGTCCGAAGGACAGACATTAAATCCTCCTGAAATACTCGTCGAGTTTTTCAGGAGCCTGTACTCCAGACTGTTAAAGAACTTTTTACTCTCCCGCTGCATTTTTTCAGCGGTAACCTTTTCTGTGGGCAAGGATGGATTCGAACCACCGAACTCCGAAGAGGACAGATTTACAGTCTGTTGCCGTTGGCCACTTGGCTACTTGCCCGGCATTTATTCACTTTTTCCTGAGCCAGAGAAGGGACTCGAACCCCCGACCAGCTGATTACAAATCAGCTGCTCTACCAACTGAGCTACTCTGGCGATTATTTCAAACTCGTCTCGCCAACCCTTTCTGCCCTCCACACACCTTCTCCAGCGATTTTTTTGGGAAGGCAAAGGTAAGTGAATTTGTTAAATTCAAAAATTTTGATCCCTTTTTTTTGCTATATTATCAATGAGTTAACGGAAACCCGGCAGGGAGCTGCAATATTAAACAAAAAAAGACCTCCTTGCGGAGGTCTTTAAAGCTTTTTAGATTTTAAGCAACTTGTTTGTCTTTTCTCTTTTTTACCTGGTTCACCAGCGACTCGAATGCGCTGTCGAAGGATTCTTCGAAGGACTTGGAGGAGCATTTTACGAAAAAATGATGCCGGGGCACATGAACCCGGATCTCTGCGATCTTGTCTTTAATGTTATGAACCACATTGTCCAGCTTCAGGAACACATCGATCTTGATAATCCTGTCGTGAAACGTGTTTAATTTTTCCATTTTTTTCGTTACATAGTCAACTAATTTTCCGTCTGCATCAAAGTGCACAGTCTGAATGTTAACGTTCATAGCAATCCCATTTTAACAGTGAACAATAAATAAAAGAACTTTTACTCGAGATAAGCGTGCAGGAATAAGTGGCATAATGAAGTTAATATTTAGGGGGTATTTTTCCAAATAAAACTTCGTTAAAAAGCCCCCCATATAGGGCATTTTTTCCCGGGATTTTTCCGCCGGCAGCCCTGTTCATACAGGCCCCGGAGCGCTCTGGTCCCCGGCCTTCCGCAGCCCGCCCCCTCAGGCCTTCGGATGCGCTTTCTTATACACTTCCTTGAGCTTTTCTATCGTATTATGGGTGTAGATCTGCGTGGCAGCCAGGCTGGCGTGCCCCAGCAATTCCTTCACGGAATTCAGCTCGGCGCCGCTGTTGGTGAGATGGGTGGCGAAAGTATGTCGCAGCACATGGGGACTTTTCCGGTCGATGGTCGTCACCTGGGCCAGGTATTTGCGCACGGCCAGGTAAACATATTTTCCGTACAGTTTTTTTCCTTTTTTATTGACGAACAGGAAGTCCGTATCGGGACCTTCCAGCTCCTGCCTTTTGGCCCGGCAATAGTCCAGCAATTGAGCCGTCAGCTCTCCGTTGACAGGGATGATCCGTTCCTTATTTCCCTTCCCCAGTACCTTGATGCTTCGGTTGCCGCTGTCCACCTGTTTTTCCCGCAGGTTGACCAGTTCGCTCAAACGCATGCCCGTATGGTAAAAGACGGCCAGCAGCAGCCGGTCCGTCCGTCCGGCCCAGTCTTCCGGGAAGACCAGGTCCCTGAAAAGGGCCTGCGTATCCTTCTGCTCCACATAGACAGGCAGCCGTTTGCTGACCTTGGGGCTGGTGACCGTGGTCATCGGGGACTGCTCCACCGTGCCGCTGCGCAGGTGATATTTGTAAAAGGACTTCAGGGAGGAAATCTTCCGGTTGATCGACCGGGCGTTCAGCTGCCGGTCTTTTAAGGAAGCCAGCCAGCTCCGGACCAGGGAAGCGCTGATCTCTTCCAGGGAGACGGCCCCGAACTGCTCACCGATATAGGCGAAGAATTGCTCCAGGTCGTCCTGGTAGGAACGAATGGTGTGCGGCGAATAGCGCTTTTCAAAGCGCAAATAATCTATAAAGGGTTGAATCACAGGATGCTGGCAGGGTTAGTACAACTGCCGGCCCCAAATTTAGCGAAATTGTCCGGCGGCGACAAACAAAAAAGGCCGCCCAAAGGGCAGCCTGTTCCTATCGGAAATGAGTTACTTTATACGTCGAATTTGCCGCTGGCGATCTGCTGCTTGTACACAGCCTTCAGCACCTGACCCCTGCGTCTGACGGAAGGCTTGATAAAAGCCTGGCGCTCTCTCAGCTGGATCAACACCTTCGCCTTCTCAAACTTCTTTTTGTACTTTTTGAGGGCCTTGTCAATGTTTTCGCAATCTTTTGAATCGATGATGAGCATTTTTTAATACCTCCTTTAGTGATCTGAATAATTACGGGTGGCAAATATACGCCGAAAATCGGAAAAACACAATCGTTCCCGATAAAAATCCGAAATTCGCCGGCATTATGTTTACAGGAATCATCGAATCGCTGGGCACGGTCCGGTCCGTGGAAACCAGGGGCACCAATAAGACCTTTTGGATCAATTCCCCTCTTTCGCAGGAACTCAAAATTGACCAGAGCCTCTCCCACAATGGGGTCTGCCTGACGGTGGAAGAAGTGAAGGAAGGCCTGCACCGCGTCACCGCCATCGAAGAAACGCTGAAAAAGACCAATATCGGCGGGTGGAAGGACGGCGACCTGGTCAACCTGGAACGATGTCTCATCATGAACGGACGCCTCGACGGCCATATCGTCCAGGGTCATGTAGACGCCACCGCCACCTGCCGCGAACGGAGGGACCTGGACGGCAGCTGGGAGTTCCGCTTTGAATTCCCCCGTACATTCAGCCACCTGGTCATCGAAAAAGGCTCCATCTGCCTCAATGGCATCAGCCTCACCATCTTCAACGTAAAGAAAAAACATTTTGACATTGCCGTGATACCCTATACTTTTGAACATACCAATATCCGGCATGTCCTGCCGGGAAGCAAGGTCAACCTGGAGTTCGATATCGTGGGGAAGTATGTTTCCAGGCTAAAAAAATAAACTCTTCTACAAAACCGACCTGCCTATGACGGAAACGGGGGCTTCAGGGGCCAGGCCAGCATATCGTATCCCCGCATTAGACGGTTTAAGAGGATTCGCAGTCCTCTGCATCCTTTTCTGGCATTATTTTCATTTCTGGCGCGGGTTCGACCTGTTCTCCCGCTTCGTGCCGACCTGGACAAGCATCGATCTTTTTTTCGTCCTTTCAGGATATCTTATTACCGGCAGGCTGAGCGAAACAGCGGGAAGCCCTCATTACTTTTCCCATTTTTACCGCAACCGGATCCTGAGGGTCTTTCCTCTCTATTATGCCGTGGTCATCGCCTTTTTCCTTTTTACCCTCACCGTAAAACAGGAGAACCTGTACACCTTCGACATCTACCTCGCCCACTGGAAGAGCTTTTTTATTTTCACCCAGAACTGGACCTTCATTCTTTTCGGGCTGCCCAGGGACCTTTCCCTGGTCCCTCTATGGTCCCTGGCCGTAGAGGAGCAGTTCTACCTGACCTGGCCCCTGATCCTCTTCCTGATCCCCGCAGGCCGCCTGCGTATAAGGGTCTTCACGATCCTGGTAGCCCTGGTCGTGCTGATAAGGACCGCCTTCTACTTCCATGATCCCGCCTCCGCCGGCGGCAACTATTATAATACGCTTTTCCGGATCGACTCGCTGATCATCGGGGGTATCCTTTACCAGATCCATCAGAATGGGATCCGGAAGCCCGGCCCCATCTTCCGGGTGATCCTCTACCTGCTGCTGGCCGCCTTCTTCGTCTGCAATTATGTTTTTGTAGGATACGCCGCCTCCCCTTCCTTCAGCCCTTTCTTTTCCACCCTGGGGTATACCGTCACGGCCATCCTCTACGCCTGGCTCTTGCATAGCACCGTTTTTCCCGCCGGAGGTTTTTTCAACAGGGTCTTCAGCCTGGGGTTCCTGCGCTATTGCGGAAAGATCTCCTATTGCCTCTACCTCGTTCATATGCCCGTGCAGATCCTGATGCGGCCAAGGATCTTTTATTGGATCCGGCCCTGGTGTCCCGGGAGTGATTACCAGGTCAAATGGATAGCAGTAGGAGGTTGCCTTTTGCTGTCCTTCCTTATCAGCACCCTCAGCTATTATTATTTTGAATCCTATTTCTTACGTTTGAAAAAATAAAACCCGTTGCATGAGCCCTTCACGGACCGCCCCTCTGTTCTCTTCTCCCGGAAAGCCCGGTCTCATCCGGCCGGAAGGACTGATACTGGTCCTGTGGGCATTGCTCAACGGCTTTTTCCTTGCCAGGCACGGCCTCGTTACGACCGGGGAAGCGGCAAAATATATCGAACAGGCCCGGCTCTTCACGGATACCGGGCGCCTGTCCTCGCCAAATTTCTACTTCTATTTCATACAAATAGCGCTCCTGTCCCTTTGCATGAAGTTACACCTGGGCTTTGCCTTTGCCCTGGCGGTCCAGCTGTTTTTCAACCTCGCGGCGCTCCTTTATTTTTTCAAAACACTGGCTGTCCTCTTCGATCCGGGAATGGTGGCCCTGGCCGGCGCCCTGTTATTGCTGTTGAACATCCCCTACCAGGAATTCAATGTCTACCTGCAGACGGAGTCCCTCTTTCAAAGCTTTAGTTTGTTGCTGAGCTGCTATGTCCTTCGCACAAGGAGCATTTCCACGCGGAGCCTGGGAGTACTCCTGCCGCTATTGCTGATCCTTTGCCTGACAAGGCCTATCGGACTGCTTTACCTGCCGGCGACGTTCCTGTATTTTTTCTTTCTAACGATGAAAAAGGCGGGCGCCTGGAAGAAGGGGATCTTCCTTACAGGGGCGGCCGTCCTCAGTCTCTATATCCTGGACAGGGCCCTGGGCAGCGGCGGAGAGTTCGATTTCCTGCTTCCGTTCAGGGAGGAGCATATCATCTGCGGCAGCCCTACCCTGCCGGATCCCGGTCCTGTCACGGTGACGGGTAATGGCAATTCGATCTACGGCCTCTTTTATTATGTGCTCCATCATTTCGGCCAGTTCGTCCGCCTGGCGGTACTGCGATCGCTGGCTTTCTGGGGACTTTATCGCAGTTATTACAGCATCCCGCACAACCTCTTCCTCTGCACTTATTTTTTTTCCATCTGCGGGATGGTCCTTTATGGCTTTTTTTACCGGCGCAGGGAGCTAACCCCCGAACGGTGGCTCTATCCCTCCGCTCTGATCCTCCTTACCTGGATCATGGTCATGCTGACCTGTGATGACTGGCATAACCGCGTTTACCTGAGCATCTCGCCCTATCTTATCCTGTTGAGCCTTCCCGCCCTACGCTCCCGTCTCATCAACGCATCAGGTACATTTTTCCATACCCGTTATTGAAATACCGGTCCGTATTATCTCCCGCGGCCTTGTATTTATCCACGGATTTGCCGTTCAGGTTGGTGACCACATGATAGAGGTATACGCCATTGGCCAATCGTTGTCCGAAGGCATCGGTGCCGTTCCATTTGAATTCGGTGATATTCCTTCCCACATGCAGGGGACCCAGTTCATCCTTGGTGATCTCCCTTACGATCTTACCCGTAATGGTCAGGACCTGGATCTTGATATTCTGCGGCACGTCGCTGCCCGTAATGGTAAAGACGAAGGCCGTGGAGGTCGTGAACGGGTTGGGATAATTCAGCATGTTCGAGATCATGGGCTTGGTGATCACTTTGAACGATACCCTGTAGGGGATAGAGCTGGCAAGGTTACCCAACTCATCCTTGGCCGTTACGATCAGCTGGTAATCGTCCCCTTCGGGATTGAACTGCTGGGAGAACACCGGCGTGAAGTCGATCGTGGCCGTATTATCCGATCCGATGCTGGCCGGCGTGAACCGCAGGGTATCCGTATTGTAACTGAAAGTGCGTAAGGTCCCGTCGGGATATTTCAACTGTACTTTTATCAGCGAAGTGTCCGTCAGCAGCAGATACTGTGAAGGACTCTTGAGCTTCACCTGTATATGGGGCTTGGCGCTGACGATATCCTCATTGAGGATATGCACATTATCGAAGGTCACGTCCAGGGACGGGTTCCTGTTCTCCGTCACCACATAGAAGGTCTTATACATGAAATTATTGAAATGGTACTGCTCGGGCTGCGCATGATCGGGGTTCACATCCAGGTAGATGGTATTGGCGCCGGGATAATCCGTCGTATTGATCGGGTAGCTGAACCGGATAGTGTCGCCGCTGATCAGGGGCTTCCGCTTCGGCAGCAGGATGCTGTGCGTCACATTGTTCTTATCGATGATGTTCAGCTTGATGCTCATACTGTCGAAGGCCAGCGGGCTGACATTCTTGAAGGCCACCCCGAAATTCAGGATCTCACCCAGCAGCAGGGTATCTTTTCCTGTCAGGAACATATTGGGGGCCAAAGCGCCTTCCGGCTCCGGTTCATAATTCAACCTCCAGTATTTAAGCTGGTAGGGCGTGGCATTCACCGTGTCCCGCACCATCATCTTCAGCTGCAGGAAGGGGTATTGTGTGGCGCTGATCGCGGAGATATCGAAATTATGGGTGGCGGCATTCAAATGGTACAGCGAAGTGGCATGTCCGCCTGTATCGACGCCCAGGATCTGCAGGTCCACGCTATCCGTCGAAAGCGTCTCTATGCTCTTGCCGTCCCAATGCATTTCCTTCCATTTTTTCGCGGGCCCGAACACGGGCGAGGTGACATATCCTATCGAATCGGGAATGATATAGTCCGCATTCAAGCTGATCTTATCGAAAACGTCATGGCTGACCGCGGACCGGGGAGCGAAATTACCCGGATTATTCTTCTGGTAGGCGAAAATGAAGGCCCGCGGCTGGTTGACGGAATCGATATTGCTGAAACCCTGTTGCTTCATACGATGGTACACGGAATTCCCCGATCCCAGATAGGAGGTATCGCCTTCCCAGGTCTTGGCAAATGAATTGGTGGCGATAAAGGCGCCGCCGCCGCCCACGTACCAGGATACCACATAAACATTAGGCGGCAACAGGTCCATGAACTCCATGGCCTTCCTTCGCTGGTTCGTATCCGACATATTGTACATGAAGTTATACCGCCTGGTAGGACCGCAGCCGGGCTGGCTTCCGTATTTCCCGGGGAATCCCTGGTCCGCGTTGAACCAGGGGTGGAACGTGATGGGATCGAATACGTTGAAGATGAGCATCGGTATGCCGCAGGCGCTCTGGATATAGGTATCGCTACCGTTGATGAGCACGGAAAAATCCTGGGCCTGTCCGGCCGCTGTCGGGAAAATGCCGTTCTTCATGAACAGGTTGGCGTTCAGCTTTATAAAATTATAGGACCGGGAAGATGAATCCCAGGCAAGGCCGTTCATCGAAGACTCGGTATGCTGATAGAAATGGGATTGATTGGATCCCGGGCTGCTGGTAGCAGGGTCGATATAGACAAAGGAGAAATTATTCCATTTATATTGTCCGCCCGACGCCGGCACTTTCGAGACCCTCCAGTAATAGACCGTGCTATCCTTATAGGTGATGGCGGGGTCGAATTCCAGGAGGCCGCCCGTGGACGTAATGGTCTTGGTCACCTTGGCGGAGGAATTGAAAAGAGTGGTGGTATCTATCTCCATGACATACTGCTGCGAAATGCTCAGCGGGTCAGCCGTGGAAGCGGACAGTTTGGTCACCGGTGTATTGATGATGGCATAATTGTAAGGATAGATGGGGTTGGCCTCATCTTCGAAAACATATACGCCCGTGGTCACGGAATTGTTCGCCAGGGTGATCTCCGGAACGTCATTATCGGAATTGATGGTGACGGTGATGAAATTCTGTCCCTTATCCCGGGTGGCTACGATGGGTGCATCCAGCTCCACGGAATCGGAGTAGCGTATGCCTTTTATCCTTTTCTTCAGCAGGATCGTACTGCTGCCATCAGGATACTTGCGGGAGATGACGAAAGAAATAGAATCCTTTACCGCCTTGCCCAGGTTGAAAAAGCGGGCTTTGACCTTAAAGCTGTTGTCTGCAATGGAGACGAATGAAGGATTGATCTCTACCTGCGGCAGCTCGATATCATAGTCCGGAAGAGGAGATTGGTTGAGCTTCAGGGCCGGATCTCCGTGAATGGCCATTTGCTCCGCATGCTGGCGGCCAAAGTAATCGCCGGGCGGCACTACATTCTCCAGTTCCTGCAAGGCGTCCCTCTCGATGATGCCGATGGATTTGCCATAATCCGGTCCATCCATCAGGTTATACAAATGGAACAGCAGGATATTCAGGTAATTGACGATACCGAAGTGGGTCTGCGCCACGAAAGCGATGGAGCCGCGTTCCTTCGCGAGGACATAGGTCTCCGACAGGGCCTTGCTCGTTGCGAACCGCTGGTTGTCATATACAAAGAAATTACCGGCATCGCAGCCATTGATATAGAAGACCGGGTACTTGCCGGCATTGTTATAGATGGTCGGGTCATCCAGGTCAAAGCCCAGGGCCTTATTGGAGGAGTGGCCGAAATAGGTCAGGATACTGAACCCTTCGTTGAACAGCCGGGTGATGGTGGGCCCGGAGAACTGTTCTATCTGCGTGCTGGAAGCCTTACAGAAGGTCGTTACATGACCGCCGAACAAGGTATCCTCGATGATCTGCCGGTAGGAATTGATATAGTCGCAGAGGATGGTGCCCAGGAAGGGTTCGCTGGCTCCGGTGACATGCAGCATATCCTTCATCCAAAGCCGCCCTGCGATCGTATTGGGGGCGTTGGCCTGTACCTGTTCATATTCCTTGAGCTTTTGCAGGTAGATCTCTATCTCGGCGCCGGTGACGACGGACAGGCGGCCTATCGGCGTGATGGGAACGTCCTGGGCGCCGCTATTGGTAGTTAATTTATTGTCGGAGGCCGGGCTGCCGAAGGTAGGCACCAGGTTCAGCTTATCGGCCAGCGGATCGTGCAGCTGTTCGCTGTACTTATAGTAATCCGGGTAGGTCATCCCATGCCCGATCAGCAGGACGTATTGCGGCGCCACGGCAAATTTCGTACGAGCGTACCGGAGGAAATGCTGGATGGCGAGGGGATGGGTCTTGATCCCGAAGCTGAACTGGTCGACCAGCTCATTGATATCGTATGCGTGTGCATTATAGCTTCCTCCGGCCGGGGAGATCCGGTAGTCCCTGTAATCGGCAACAGGATTATTGCCGGACGTGCCGGTATAAAGTATGGGGTTGCTGATGATGATATAATTACCCTGGTTGGCGGGGTTGGTCAGGTTCACGAAATTCTTGGCGGTGAGTCCCGTCACCGTACGGATATTCCCCGCATCTTCATTGACCAGCACCATCTTCCTCGCAGCCGCCGACCCGCCCAGCAGGAAGGATAAAGTGCTGCCCGGTCCCGTGACGGCCGCATAGCGCAAGCCGTTCGTCAGGTCGTATAGTACGGGAGCGCTGCCGTTATTGAAATTATCGATCTTTAAAAAATAGCCATCCGTCTTAGCGGGAAGCTCGAAAGTAAAATTACTCTGCCCGCCGAAATTGAACTGGCGGGGGTAGCTGAGCTCGTAAAAGGAAGACACCATCCTGTCCGTGGACACGGCGGAATTATTCAGGAACTGCAGGCTGGCGGAGTTCCCTACCAGCAGGCTCAATGGCAGCGTCCGGCTGGTGACCAGGTCGGTAAAACTGTTCATCGTCGTATCGATCAGCAGGGAGCCATTCATCTTTACCTGTATCGTACGGAGATTGTCCGCACAGCCTGACAAGCCGAAACGCAGGGTGGGAGCAGGTCCGCTGGGATAGATGAACAGATCGCTCTGGTTATCGGGGAAAGGGGTGCTCGGTGAAATAAAACCCGAGCTCCAGAATTCTCCCGTATCGTAGGAAGAGGAATAAACATACTCCCCGATCACCTGCGCATAGCCGGGATTGATCTGCGTATGGAAATACGAAGAGGCCTTGGATATGAAATAAGGCTCTACGGAAAGCGTAGTGCCGGTAGGATCGTTGGTAGTGTTGGTGAAATGGAACGGCGTTACCGTATTATTGGCCGTCAGAAAATAGACGGTGGTATCCGTTTCCAGGCTCCAATGGTCGGTATGCTGCAGCACCGGCTGGCGGTATAAAGCCTTGTCTGCCGCCCCGTCGTTCATCTCGCCCCAGAATTCTATATAATCGCCGCCGCCGAAAGGACCGCTGGCAACGGAGGTATAGAGCGGCACTTCCTTACCGTTGCGGAACAATTGAAAATTCTGCGCGGGAACGCCGTTCATCGCGGTTCCCGCCAGTACGGATTGAGGGATACGGTACAGCCCGGTAGCGGCGACCTTGAATTTATAATAGGTCTTACTATAGTCGATCCACTCGTTATTGTAAGTCTGGGCCGACAAGCCAAAACTGATCAATAAAAAAAGTATAGTAAAGATTTTCTTCATAACATTCTGTTTGTTTATCTATAGGGTATAGGTTCTTCTTTTTATATTTGCTTCCCAATCTTTACTCACCACTCACCACTCACCACTCACCACTCACCACTCACCACTCACCACTCACCACTCACCACTCACCACTCACCACTCACCACTCACCACTCACCACTCACCACTCACTTCTTCTTCTCCTTCCTCTTCAGGTCCAGCCGCAGGGAGAACACATGCGTGTAAAGAGGATAGGACTGGTTGGCCAGGTTCGTGAAAGCATAATCTATCTGGACATCTCCTACCTTGAAGCCGGCGCCTACGCTGGGCTGATAGATCCATATCTTTTTCTGGTTCGTCGTGTCCTTATCATCGATGGCCTTTTGGAAATTATTGATGCCCCCCCTGATAAAAAATACATCCTTGAAGGAGAGTTCCAGTCCCAGCTTCGGATCGATGCTTACGGGGTTCGTGCTGATCACCGTATTACGGCGGCCGTCGAAGGTCAGGTCGAGATCTGCTTCAGCCAGCAGGTTCACCTTCTTTCCCAGCCTGAAATTATAAGAGCCTCCCAGTATCAGCTGGGGGGCGGTCAGTTCCGTCGATTTGGTGGGGATATCGTTCTGCGTCAGGTAGAATACCTGCCGCACCTGTTCGTCCAGGCTATAGGACCACGCGTTGAAAGTGGTCGTCACATCCTTGGCGATAACGCCCAGTTTCCAGCGCTTGCCCACCATCTGGGCGGCCGCATCGAAGCCAAACCCCCAGGCCGAGGCAAAATCGCCCGCCACCCGGTGTATGATCTTGGCATTGATGCCAAAGTTGATGTTCTTTCCTTTTTTAAGGTCCACCTGTTGAGCCAGCGAGAAGATGAAGGCATAGTCGGCCGAGGAGAACGTAGTGATATTGTCGAAATTCACCGTTCCATCCGGCTGGACCAGGAAAATAGTATTGGGGATATCGTCTACGGCGAAGCGCAGGAGCGTAAGTCCCAGGGTCCGCTTATTATCTTTCAGGGGGAGCACCAGGTTGGCGAAATCATATTTACCGATGCCGGCATAGTATTCGGCATGCATGAGGTTGATCTGGGGATTGTCCTTCACGCTCACCAGGGCGGCCGGGTTCCAGTACCCCGCCGTGCCATCCGATACGCTGGCCACCTGGGCGCCCCCCATGGACATACCTCTTGCTCCGGCGCCGATATTTAAAAATTCATTGGAATACTTCGTGAATTGTGCGGACACGGTCAGGCAAAGCAGAAAGCCCACTAAAGTTAAAAAGGAGTAGATTTTTGTCATCTGACCGTTATTTGTTCTTTTTCAGCTTCCAGATGATGCATACCCCGCATTCTTTCTGCATAAGCCAATGGTTGATTGTAGTTATACGGTATGGCTTTTCAAGGGTATGGGATCATTTTTCAGCTTCCTGCTCATAATTACGAGAAAAACCAATGATGAGTTGGCTCCGGGTAAAGGGGGCAGGGTATAAATAGGTCTAACGGTCTTTTAGTCAAATTATTGCGGCCTAAAAGCCTATCTTAACAAAGTACCGGGAATCCATTATTTTTGCCTACTACATTCATTAACAATGACGAATCTGATCGAAGAATTACGTTGGAGGGGAATGATCCAGGACATTATGCCCGGCACCGCCGAACAGCTGACCAGGGAAATGACTTCCGGGTACATCGGGTTCGACCCCACGGCCGATAGCCTGCATATTGGGAGCCTGGTGCCGATACTACTGTTGGTACATTTGCAAAAGGCTGGTCATAAGCCTGTTGCGCTGGTTGGCGGCGCTACCGGCATGGTGGGGGACCCCAGTGGGAAGAGTGAAGAAAGGAACCTGTTAAGCGAAGAGACCCTCAACCACAACCTGGCCTGCGTCCGGCGGCAGCTTGAAAAATACCTCGATTTCGACCCTTCCCGTCCCAATGCCGCGGAAATGGTCAATAATTACGACTGGTTCAAGGGGATCAGTTTCCTGGATTTTATCCGGGACGTGGGCAAACATATTACAGTAAATTATATGAGCGCCAAGGACAGTGTAAAAAAGCGCCTGGAGGGTGAAAACGGCATGAGTTTTACCGAATTTACCTATCAATTGGTCCAGGGATATGATTTTTACTGGCTTTATACGCATAAAAACTGCAAGCTTCAAATGGGAGGCAGCGATCAGTGGGGCAATATCACTACCGGCACGGAGCTTATCCGTCGCAAATCTGGGGGTGAGGCCTTCGCCTTTACCTGTCCTCTGCTAACAAAGGCGGACGGAGGTAAATTCGGCAAAACGGAGAAAGGGAATGTATGGCTGGATCCCGAAAAAACTTCCCCTTATCAATTCTATCAGTTCTGGCTCAACGCCACCGACGCGGATGCGGAAAAATGGATTCGGATCTTCACTTTTTTACCCAAAGGCGAGATCGAAGCCCTGCTGGAAATACATCGTCAACAGCCGGGTGACCGGGCGCTGCAAAAAACCCTGGCCCATGAAATAACCCTCTTCGTGCATGGAGAGGAAAGCTATGCGACGGCCCTGGCCACCACGGAAAAAATATTTGCTAACCAGTCGGCGCCCGCGGAATCCCTCAGCGAAGAGGACCTGGAATCCATAGAAGGCGTGGCGAAATTCGATTATCCCTCCGATAAGATCGCCAGCGGCATCGACGTGGTGAGCTTCCTCGCGGAAACGGGCATCCTATCCAGCAAGGGAGAGGCCAGGAAGCTGATCCAGAATGGCGGCATCAGCATCAATCGGAAAAAAGTCGACAACCCCCAACTGCCTGTCGACAACAGCCTGCTTCTGCATGGGAAATATATCCTGGTGCAAAAGGGAAAGAAGAATTATTACCTCGTAAAAAAGGGATGATCTTCCTACTGTCAGCCTCTTTAACAGGTGAACTTCAAAAAGTTTAAGAAATTCTTTTCTTTAAAAAAAAGAAATAGGAATTATTATCTTTGTGCTATAACATTATTCAATGAGCGAAAAAGATTTTAAAAATCTCATGGAACTGGCGGAGAAACAACTCCGGGAAAAAGTTACCAAAGAGGAAGCAATTCGCTCATTGATACGTGCCGGTATATTAGATAAAGACGGCAACCTGATTTTCCCTGAATTGCACACCCTCCTTACTACCCCCAGCCCTTCTTCTCGTTAATAAACGGGTAATATGTATGATTTTAAGCCCAATCTGATTATTGGGTTCCACGGATGTGACCGTCATGTACGTGATGCACTTCTCATGAACCCTAATGACTATAGGATCAGTCAAAAGCCATTTGACTGGTTGGGGCATGGTTTGTACTTCTGGGAAAACAATTATGACCGTGCGCTGGAATGGGCTACTGAGAAGAAAATTCGAGGAACTATAGAAAAGCCAGCCGTCATTGGCGCTGTACTGTATTTAGGGCATTGTTGTGACCTTTTGGATAAAAGATATATTCAACTTTTGGCCTATTATTTTAATAGCATGAAATCCAGATATGAGATATCCGGAAAAAAGCTCCCCCAGAATAAAAATCTAAAGCATGATATACATCAAGATAATATACTTAGATATTTGGATTGTGCCGCTATTGAATTCATGCATGCAAGAATATTTAATCAGGTAAAAAATGACATTGCTGGGAAAAGTCACAGTACCTATAAATTATTCGATTCCACCCGGGGCGTATTCACGGAAGGAGGGCCAGCCTTCGAAGGCGCCGGCATCTTCGAAAAAAGTCATATCCAGATCTGCATCCGCAATCCTAATTGCATCCAGGGCTTTTTTATGCCCAGGGAGGAAATTGACTTTATGGAATGGTTGGAGAGATCCAGCTATGCCTGACTCATCGGCTCAACAACGCCGGCCGCTCCCTATACGTCTTCAACACGAACTCCCCGAACAGGGTATTGGCCCAGGCAAACCATTTGCGCGTGAATTTGGAAGCATCGTCCTTATGGAAGGATTCATGCATGAACCCGGTGCCCGCATGGCTCTTCTGCAGCATGTCCAGGCAGAGCCCGATCTCCTGCGGATCCCGGCTCGTCAGGCCGCGCATGATAATGCTCAGGGGCCAGATCATGTTCAATCCCGCATGAGGCCCACCGACCCCCTCCCCTGCCTTCCCCTTAAAGAAGAAAGGATTGGCCTCGCTCAACAGCAGCCGGCGCGTATTCTCGTAAACACGCTGCCCTTTCTTCCCGATGGTGAGCACGGACAACTCGCCGGCAAAAGCAGCGGATTGCAGATAAGGCAATGACAAGAGCCCGGGAACATTCGCATCGTCCATGAACGTGTGATTGCCGAACCCATCGACTTCATAGGCAAAGACTTCCCCGTACTTGTAATGCGTAACGATCGCATGCTCTTCCAATGCCTTGATCAGCTCCGTCTCCAGGGCGAAACACTGGTTACCCAGCTCCTGTTCGATCTTCAGGGCCTGCAACAAATTGCGCAGGTCGCGCAGGCTGCTGACGGCAAATAAATTCGAGGGGATCAGGAAGGGATAGATCGTAGCATCGTCACTGGGGCGGAACATGGAATGGATCAGCCCCACTTTTTTGGTCGGATACCCATAGCCGCCGATCGGTACGCCATCCGTGGCCCAGCTGGTCTTGCGCTGGAAGGTATAAGGGCCTTCGCCGTCCTTTCGCTGTTGCTGACGGAAGGTGATAAGGACTTTTCGCATGGCTTCCACCCAATCCTTGTCGAAAGGGGAAGGGTCCTTCGTCGTCTCCCAATAGCCGTTGGCGAGGCGAATGGTATAACAAAGACTGTCGATCTCCCACTTTCGCTCATGGATACCCGCTTTCATATCGGTGAGATCGGTATGCTTCCATTCGCTGATCTTCGTTTCGTCCTTATAGAAGGCATTGGCATAGGGATCTTTCAGGATGCACTTCGCCTGCCGGGCTATGACCCCTTTAATAAGCTGCTGGAGGGCTTTATCCTCTTTGCAGAGGGGCAGATAGGGCCATACCTGCGCGCTGCTGTCCCTTAGCCACATGGCGTCGATATCGCCCGTGATCACATAGGTGTCGGGCTTGCCGTTCACCATCTCAAAATCCACCGTCGTATCCAGGGTGTTGGGGAAACAGTTGCCGAACAGCCACCCGATCTCCTTATTCCCGATATTCTGCGCCACCTCGCGGATGGTCTTTTCCACGGCCACGCTCTTGAATTTCCGCTGCGCCTCCCCTATCCTCACCAGGGGAAAATCTTTAAGGGCCTGCGATGCGTCGGCTGCCACCCCTACGCCCTTCTCTCCCGGTCCGGTCCCTGCCGATACCTGTCTGCCTGCCAAAAGGGCCGCGCCGGCCAATGCACTTTGCTGAAGGAATTTTCTGCGTCGCATATTTAAAATAGATTTTTATTCAGGATTAACTATAATCTATCTCACAGCTCACCACTCACTACTCACTACTCACTACTCACCACTCACTACTCACCACTCACCACTTACAACTCACCACTCACCACTCACCACTTACAACTCACCACTCACTACTCACCACTCACCACTCACCACTCACAACTCACTACTCACTACTCACCACTCACCACTGCCTCCGTCTTCTTCCACAGATCCTTCGTCAGGTAAAAAGCTCCTACGCCGCAGGCGGCCAGCAACAGGCCGAATAAGGCTACTTTCCCTGTCGAATACAGGACGAACAACCATATCGCCACCGATAGGATCACCGGCAAGGGATATAGCCACATCCGGAACGGCAGCTTCGCAGACCCCTTATTTTTTCGCAGGATCACCACCCCGATGGCCTGCGCCACGAACTGCACGAGGATCCTCATGGCTAAAATAGCGCTGATGGCATGTTCCAGCCGGAGGAACAAGCTGAAGATAAAACCCATTCCCCCGATGAACAAAAGAGAGACATAGGGAAAGGCTTTCTCCGGATGCAATTTTGCGAAGATCGGGAAAAAACTGCCGTCCACGGCAGCGGCATAAGGGACCCTGGAATAACCCAGTATGACGGCAAAGAGCGAGGCGAAAGCGATCCATAATACCAGCATGGTCGCGATCATGGCCGTCCGGTGACCATAGAGCTTTTCCATGAAGAGGCTGATAATAAAATCGGAATGCATGGCCTGCTGCCAGGGTATCACGCCGACGACGCTGAGGTTCAGGCAGAGATAGAGGACCGCGATGCAAAAGATCGAGATAAAGATGCTGCGGGGGATATTACGGCCCGGATCTTTGATCTCGCCGCCCAGGTGGCAGACATTATAATAGCCCAGGTAGCTGTAGATCGTTTTTACGGAAGCCTGTCCTATCAGGAGTATGAAACTGAAGCTGAACAGGGATTGGTCGCCGGAAGGCATGAAGGAATAATGCACCTGCCGGTGCGTGAACCCGCTGATGATGATCCAGAGGATCGTGACGATGACACCGATCCACAGGAAGACGGAGATCTTTCCCACGGCCTTGATATTCCTGTATTGCAGCAGGATGATGGATAGCACGAGGATCCCCGAGACCATTTTCTTTCCGAAAAAGCCCAGGGGCAGGAGGTAATCGAAATACTGGGCGAACCCGATCGCAGCGGAGGCGACGACCAGGGGGGCCTGCAGGCAGGTCTGCCATACGAAGAGAAAGGACATCATCGGCCCCCATTTCTTCCCATAGGCTTCTTTTAGAAAATTGTAGCTGCCGCCGGCCCGGGGATAGGCGGCGCCCAACTCGCTCCAGATCATTCCATCCATTACAGCGGTAAAAGCCCCAAAGATCCATGCCCAGAGGAAAAGATTGCTGCCCACCATACGGATGACGAGGGATAAAATAACGAAGGGACCGATGCCCACCATGTCGATCATGTTGATGCTGGTGGCCTGCAATAACCCGATTTCACGCTTTAGTATGCTCATGTTTCTCTGACGAAGATCGGTGAAATTCAGGACTGTGCAAATTCCCGGATCGCCTTGACCAGCAGGTCCAGGTTTTTGGTCGTGGTATAGACATTCGGCGTCAGGCGCACGCCATGGATATTCTCCCAGTCGATGTTAACGCAATGGATCTTGTATTTCTCGAAAAGAAAATCGTCCAATTGCTTGCCGGTCTTGCCTTCCACGCTCACCAGCCCGATGGCGCAGGCGTAGCCTGGCTTCATGGAAGTATGCAATTTTACTTTCGGGGTATCCTTCACCGCGTTCATCCAGTAATTCTTCAGGTA
>Ga0307517_10005346_pt1 | contig 19393 bp, 13 predicted proteins | sample 23_EM_MG_FD_194515 | JGI IMG/M metagenome (GOLD analysis project Ga0307517, IMG submission 194515) | Populus trichocarpa ectomycorrhiza microbial communities from riparian zone in the Pacific Northwest, United States - 23_EM | ecosystem: Host-associated > Plants > Roots > Unclassified | place... | reverse complement strand
AACAACATTTTCATGTTTGTATGTAGTTACTATTTTACATTCTGATCCTATTTTCTTATCAAGTCACCATTTTTTCTCTTCTAAGAACAACCTAAAAGAATGCCGGAGGAATTCTTGCTATTGTCTGGATTTTCCTTCAAGGGTTTTGCATTTCGTGCTTCTGTTTGTTATTACGGTCCAATCATGTCTTAAATTTTTTAATTTTATTTTAGTTTTAAATTAATCTTTTTGTTTATGTTTCTAGATCGTTTAATATAAAAAATAAATCTTAAAAAATAAAATAAAATATTATTTTAATACTTTTCCAACCAATAAACACTATCATTATCACATTCTCAAATAGACCTCCATGTTTTTACAGGTTGTGTATTAGCTGCTACGTTCACATTTGTAAACAAATGTGAGCACACAGTTTGGCCTGGAATTCTTGCCAATGCGGGCAGTCCTAGACTTGACAGCACCGGATTTGAGCTTCAACAAGACTCTTCTCGTTCTTTTATAGCCCCAACTGGCTGGTCTGGTCGTTTTTGGGCTCGAACTGGGTGTAATTTCGACGAATCCGGAGCCGGGTTATGCTCAACAGGTGACTGCGGGTCGGGTCAAGTTGAATGTAACGGATTTGGAGCTGCTCCACCTGCTACATTAGCAGAGTTCACACTCGGGTCGGGTGGGCAGGATTTTTACGATGTTAGTCTTGTAGATGGGTACAATTTGCCCATGGTTGTGGAAGGTAGTGGGGGGTCGGGCATGTGCGCTTCAACGGGCTGTATATCGGATCTTAACATACACTGTCCACAAGAACTGAGGGTTGGTGAAGGCGACGCGTGTAAGAGCGCGTGTGAAGCTTTTGGGAGCCCGGAGTACTGTTGCAGTGGCGCGTTCAATACACCCGCCACTTGTAAACCTTCTGTTTATTCAGAGATGTTCAAGGCTGCTTGTCCTAAATCTTACAGTTATGCTTATGATGATGCAACTAGCACTTTTACTTGTAGCGGTGCTGATTATACAGTGACCTTTTGCCCTTCATCTCCAAGGTAAGGAATTGTCTCTCTTGGGTTAGTATTGTCTTTATAATTTTGGGTTTTTGTTTTTTTCTGGTGAATCTTCCACTTGTTTGAAGTTTTTCTTTGTTTGATTAATATAGAATTGACGCTTATTTTTTTGTCTCGTTGAAAGTTTATTCTTTCTTACATGGATGTTGTCTAAAGATAAAGGTAGTCTAGCGGCTAGCCCTTTTCTTTTGCGAGGAGGACCAGGGACAGCCGGGGCTACTTGCAGTGGTGGATCCTAGCCATATGTATGAACTAAAGCATCGGACACTCGGCTAGGATCTTCTTCAACTGCATGCAGCCGCGGGTGTCTTTGGTAAATCCCTCCTTTGCGTGCTTTAACAATGATCTGGGTGAAATCACAATGATATTATCCACACATGGGAATATCGAGTATCGTGGGCTGCTTTGTTCTGGTTTACTGTTTGTGGAAAGCAAAATTATGGTTTTAGTTGTGTGTGACGGCAATTGTACTGGTTTTTTTTCATTCTTTGGTGGTGATTGTTTATGTTTAATTTCACTTTCTGTTCGTGTGGAGCTAGATTGAGGCAAATTAGCAACGCCAAAGATCCTCTTTTGAATGATTAATTTATTTCATTTGTTAATTGTTTTAGTGCTCTAGGATTAATTGAGGTTGCAATCAAAGTTGTCATTTATATTATACCAGAGAATCTGACCCGACCCGTAATAATTATTCCTGGTAGTTGATTTTGTAATTGATGGTTTTCTTTTACATGTGGTGTTGCAGTCAGAAATCTTCAAGCTACTCAACGCCAACGACAGAAGGAACAACAACATCACAGGGGTCTGGCACGGGATCCGGGCTGGAATACACGGGCTCTGGTTCAGGCATTGATTCTGGGGCTGGATCTGGGACTGGATCCGGAGGAGAAACCATGCTAGCAGATGGGTCATGGTTAGCTGGTTTGGCCATGGGAGACTCGTATAAGACAGCTTCTCCTTCTGCTCTACAATCAGCAATAATGGCTTTTACGACTCTTGTCGTTATTTTTGCCCTTCTTCACTCGTAGCTCTAGGACCTTTCTCTTTGTTTAATGGCTCCTGCTCTTGAATGTGATGAATTTTCATTACAGATTTGCAGCCTTGATGGATTCTTGGATTTTGCCTTTGTTAGGAAAAGCTGACAGATTCTCTCATCCAGATTGTAAACCACCCACTTCCAAGATTCTCTTCCACTTGAATTTTAAATGTTATATACGTAGAAAGTGTTTGTTTTCTCTGTGTTATTTCAGGATTATTAGGGTTCTCTTTGCCTTCACATGTCTAAGCCTTTTTTGCGAGAGTTAAAGCAACCAAGCACAGATCAAGGACAAGGCCTTGATCTGTGCTTGCATTTTTTTTGGCTTTTCACATCTTGTGTCCGGTTGATTGTAAAGAAAGAAAGAATTTAGGTATGTATTGAGAGTGAGTTGTGTAGTGTGAATGTGAATAGGTTTGCTGGCAGGTGTTTTTTTTTTTAAAAAATAATTTGAAAATATATAAAAAAATAATTTGTAGCAAAGAAAAAAATAAAAATAAATTGTTTTATTTTTTTTTTTTAAAAAAATGGGATGGTATCCCTTTGCGGGGATTGCAAGTTTGTAGCTCATCTCTTGTCTATGTTCGTCATGGAAATGGATTTCCTGGAAGACTATCGTGTCGTATTAATTTGCAAATAATGAGCATACATCTTTCATGAATCAATAATCAATAATGGTTACAGGGACTAATTATACAATAAAAACAAATAACACCCACCAGTTAATGAAGAGAAATTACTACTCCACAAGTTCAAGATCACAATCTCATTTTGCATGCTAAATCAACAGAAAGCAATCATCAATCTTGCGAATAAATCTTGTGTGCTGAAAGGACTCCATCATGTTTCTTCTGGGCCCTACCACTACTGATTGTCATCATATTTGCTGGCCCTTCATGTTACCCGGAGAAGTTTTTCAACAAAGCTTTGAATTATTTGCAGCCATTAGAAAGCTCAAGATATTATAAATTCAGCAGCAGCAGTTAAAAATTTCAACTTGCACTGTTAAGCGGCCACAAGAAACAAGAAAGCCAATTGTTCTTGAAGAACTTTAATGGGAAACCCGAGTCTGCTCAAGGCTAGAAAGTGGGCTACGATAGAAGGCTGTTGAAGAGGCGGAAAAGTGTGGCACAAGCCGCCTGCTAGAGGTCCATTACAGGATATACTATGCTTTTAATTTATTAGTGTTGGTCGAACAGCTTGAAGGGGCACCATCAACCCACTGCAAAAATTACAAAAAGAAAAAGGGAAGGAAAGAAACCTCTCCTGATCTTCTTGCTGAAGATTATTGATAGGTGAGAAGTGTTTCCATCCATTCTTTAGCTATCTACCGTTACTTCAAGGGTTTTTTTTAACGATTTGATATTCTTTGATCACTCTTAGCAAGGAGACGATGGTGATGTATTAACAAAAAACTTCCCAATCTTAACTCCTTAGATTTGAATTCGAAATAATATTAGCAGAACAGTTCCACTGGCCACTTGAACTAACATCTTAACGTTGTAAGAATCTGTAATGACATTGGGCTCATAAGATCTAAGTTCCCCGTTAAAAGGACAAGTATGGCCAACCTCAAGCCCAACCTTTGAACTTCTCCCATGGCCTTTTCATAAAGAAACAAAAGTCAACAATATTTAACTCTTGTCAGTACATAAATTACTGTACTCCGAAGCCCAACATTGCTAGAAATTCCAAGTTCAGCACAGCACAAAGCCGAAGGCCATTGCAAAGATTTTTAACTAGTAAAAAATTTCTGACAATCTACCTTGATTGTTCGGTTGTTCCTAGTATGGTGATAAGATTATAGGAATGGTGTTGGTCACAACTGAATGTTAAAATGCTTCGTTTCATCACTTTGACTGAGTGACAGTGTTGAATTTGTAGTTCTGTTGCCATATTGCACCATTATTTTGTATTCACCTAAGAAGCCAAAGAAGCTGTATGATCCATGATCATCTGTGCGGCCATTTCCTTCCCCGGTTTCCCATTCTCTTAGGAGCTTGTCAACTGTATCACCGGCCGGGAGGTTTTGAAGATTATAATCTGTAAGGCACATTTGGTAGCACCCCCCATTAGGATGGATTGCAGTCCAAAGCATGATCCCATCCACTGCAGGATGCGAGAAGCCTTCTCTTAACACCTGCTCTAGATAAATAGCCTGCAGAGTTGACACCATAAGGAAATGTTAGGGTACAAATATTCATTTTAGATTCTTTATTAACTGAGAATAAATGATGAATACCCTAGTGCACCTGAGTTTCTTTATCAAATTTATTGCTGATATCAACTTCTGTGAGCCAAATGGGAAGCTTAAGGGTAGCCAATTTATCTAGAATAGCCCTCATTAGAGGAAGATTTGGCTTAGAAAAGTGACTCTCTAGGCCAATTCCATTCATTGATGATCCTCCGCGTTCAAGTTCTCTTATCTTATCAATGTAGGTATCTACTGTTGTACTCACATCAGTGCAAGTCTCCACCACATTAAATTCATTCAAAAACAATGATGCTAAGGGGTCTGCTTCGTGTGCTGTCTTATAGAAATGTAAAGTGGCATCCGGACCAAGCCTTTCTTCATAGAAATCAAAATGTAGCATTTCATTGCTAACATCCCAATGTATAAACTCTTCTTTGTATTTGCTCATTAGGCTTTGAATCCGGAAGTTGACTGCTGATTTTAGGTCAGGACCTGTGAGATCACGAACCCAAGCTGGATTGTACTTGGGGTCTTCCCAGAAAATATTGTGGCCTCTAGCAACTATTTGGTTGGCTAGAACGAATTCCAACATTTGATCTGGTATGGTGTAATTGACCTTCCCTTGTTCGGGTTCTGTCGCATACCACTTGAGTTCATTTTCAAATACTGCTGCATTGAATCTCTCAACAAACCAATTCTGAAACAATCAGAGCAATTTTCTTAGTCAGCCTTGTCGCCAGAAATTAGTACTCTTTCCTGTTTATTTAATTTCCAATCTTCTGTAACTGTAAGACTATTACATGTACTGAACTTACCTGATAGGGTAAATTTCCAAGAATTGTTCTTGCTATTGCTGATCCAAATGGGAAATCTTTTGAGATTTGCTCTATTGTAATGGATGCTCCTTGCAGCCTATCTCCATGACTATCTGACACATGTATTGTCACGGCACGCTTTCTTTCCTGGTGAAGGAGTATATAAGAAACCGAGCTGCTTCTTTCAGTTCAAACTATTTCTTAGATCTGGCAATACTAGGCTTAGAAAAACAGACACTATCAGCCCATGAAAACACAAGGTGTTAACAGTGCTTACAGTGTTAATTATGTATTGCTGATTTGTTCTCCATTGCTGCTCAGTAAATGGCTGTACTGAAGCACTTGCAATTGCGACATTGATACTTTTGTCAGTTGTGCCCTGCATGAACAATTCAAAAACAGAAAATAATTTCATCAACATATAGACATTATACAATTTGTTTAATCTTAGGACAACCCAACATTGATAGGTCCAGACAATGAACAATTAATAGAAGCAGCTTTTAGTCATAAACAAGTTAACCTGAAAATATAGTATTGATACACTTGAAGGTGAATCAAGAATGAATCCTCCCTTGAGAAACGACCAGCATCCACTCTTGGCCAAAACAGTCCCCACGCAATCATATGTGGAATTATTATTTGCCATTAGGCTTGCAGTTACTAGAGTTGAATCTGCACCCTGTATCTTGACCCAAACTGCATTACACCAAAAATTACACAGGCCTCAGGGAACATCTATCAATTATAGAACTCATAACAATGATTTATATCAAGCTTTTACCAAAACATTCATGCCAGGAAAATGGTTCCTAATAGCTTAATTATGGAGTTCACAACATTCGTTTTTGCACAATGGCTTGCTGAGTTGAACCTGGCCCTTTGATTATGCAATAAAAAATCAAGACTAAAGTTTTATAGGAGATGGAACATTAAAGCAATGAAGAAACGATCACTCAACTGGAAAAACAATACATGGTGTTTTGAGCTAGATTTTGCAATATCAAAGCTTGTGTATAAGAGCCATCTGAAGAAGTAATAATTCTGTGCTGGGTAAGTGGTGCTTGATCTTTGAATATCCCTCCATTATATAGTGGCTTCTCTGGCACTGATTTACACTGCCAACAAAACATCCATAGCCATGGAAAGGTAATGTAAATTTGAAGAGGAGAATTTATCAATGATCTCCTAAATCATACCAGTTTACCTCGGTGTAGGCTGTGAAGTCATACAAAGGTCCATCTGCATTAACCACGCACAAAAAAGAAAAGGAAAAAAAAAATAGTGATTACAGGTCAAACAAACTTGAATTTAAAAACCCAAAGGCAATGCAAGAAATTGAGAAAGCACCGTAAGAAAAAGCCAAGAAGGGGATCAAGAAAACTGAGAAGCCCAAGATAGGAGCCTTGTGCATGCTCTTCTTGCTTAGAAAAGCCATGGACTGCATGAATGGAATGGATTGTAATTTATATAGAGAAATGTTTTTATGAAGGACTGGAATGGAGGCTACAACTTACAAGAGTGAATGCCACTTAAATTTGAGGTGGTTCACAAGGGTACAGTGCTACCTTGTCTTTCATAAGCCTATAGGTGCCCTTGTTCACATGTTTTTTTGAGATACTCATGTGAAGACATGCCATCCATTAATTAAAACTCAATCTTTTGTGTATGGATTCAGTATCTTTTTTGGATCTTTCTTAATTACCTGTAACCTTTGCTGAATGGTCATTTTTAATTATCATCTGTGGCCGAGAGTCGAGTCCCTAGTTACGTACGTAGGGTGGATGTTTATTATTCCATTATTATCTGGCTTTATTGATCCTTGCCTAATCAATAGTCTCCCCCTTTGCTCTGATGGAAATCCCAGCAACTGTGAGTGTTAAAGGATCATCATCACCTAATTAGTGAAGCTGATCCTGCTATAATTGAGTGGCACGATCCATGTTCTGTGACTTTTAGTCAGTGTTTTAGGGAGTAGAGGACGGGTTGGTTTGTTTCAGAAGAGTGGTTACAATTGCCGTATAATTTATGGCTTGCGAAGCTGAAGCTGGTAGAAAAAGACTGACAAAGAGGTATTGACAGTGACTTCGAAATGGAAAGGTCCTGTACGTTTGATGAATTAAGATGGTGCATGCTTTGACTTCAAGCTGCCGTTCCCTGTATGCCTTGCAGTCTAAAAAGTGGGAGAGCTTTCATGGCTTCAACTGGCACGCCTTCATGATGCAGCATACCATGGAGATCAACACATGTCCTACAAAGGTCCCTTATTTTCCTTGTCCAATGTCAGCAAGACAAAATTATTCAAAGCACGGGGAGAAAATGGTGCGCTGTGGTCACGAGGGTAGCTAGGATTCAAAGATAAGGGCGGCAGAGAGAGACTCTTGAGAAATATGAGGGCAACTGTCTAAAACTGAGTAAATTTGAAATGCTAAAACTAAAAGGTCTAAAATGAATTTTTAAAAAAATTGAAGGGGGCAATTACCCACCTTCTCTTCCATGTAACTAAAAGTCTTTGTCAAACTGGATCAGTAAAGCTAGATAGCATCGGCAATTTTGTTACTATGATAAGAAAAAAATTAAAACCTCTTTTTTTTCTTAAAATATGATGAACCATAAAGTTTTTAATGAGTTTTATATTTTTTATGGATAGTGTTTAAATTACAGTGAATACATGAAAAAATCACTATGGAGTAAGGTCACTCCTGTAAGATATTAATAAAATCTTTAGAACACTCATGAACAACTAGAAACACACATTACCTATTAAGCATAAACCGAGTCAAATAGTAAAAAATTATGGGGTATAATATAATTGATGAGATACCTAACTTATAATAAGAATTTTTAGGTTATAAAAAAAAATCATTAATAATTCTCAAAGTTAAATCTCATTCTTTATATCATTTAATTTATAGTTCAAAAGATATTAAATTATATACATTACATTTAATAGATAAAAATTCAACAAGTATATTTTTATTTGAAAATTCTGTTGAACTATGTGGAGAATTGTTGTTAATAATAAAGACTATTTAATTTTTTTTATCCCATATATGTGTGTTTGTGTTGCGAAGAAGACACTGTGCAGGTTCACAGTGTGTGTGTGAAACATGATGGACTTGCAAAATGTTTTTCCTCGCAACGGTAGACTTGCACAATTTTTTTTTTGAAAGAAGGGAAAAACAGTGTGAACTTGCACAGTGTTTTCTTCACAACACACACATATATATATATATATATATATATATATATATATATATATATATATATATAAGGGGAAAATAGGAAAAATACTGTGGACTTGCACAATGTTTTTCCCACACGGTTTTGATTATAGGTAACTAGTTTTGATGCCCGCGTTTCGTTGCAGGGCTGTAATGTTTTTTTGTGTAAAAATAATGTTAATGTTTTGAAATGAGATAGAAAAATACATAAAGGCTGGTCATGATAAATCTATAACCATGCTAATTAAGGTTGAGCTAATTCTGTAACTTCCAGTCCATATAATGTGATTGGAATAACATAATAAAAAAATAAAGAGAATTATAAAGTTTTTTTTCTATAAAAAAAACATGTTAACTTTTTAAACTCGTGACTCAAGTCATTAGACTCGAAGCATCCAATCTGAAAAAACTATGAAATTCAATTTTCAATCAATCACATATTAAATAATGAAATTGAAAAAAAAATTTCAATTATACAAAAGGATTTTGAAAAATAACAATTAAAAGAATGATGATAAAAATTAAAATAATAAATAAATTTTATCTTTAATTAAAGGGTGAAATTGATAAAAAAAAAATATCAATTTAGTAAAAGAACAAATTTTTTTTTGAAAAGAATAAAGCTCAAGATTGACATAAAAAATAAATGCAATGTTGTAATTAAACGGTGAAATTGAAAAGAATAATAACTTTTACAAAAAGGCTAAGAAAAAAATTAAAAATCAAAACAACAAGGATCAAATTAGAAAACATAACAACATCAATTTGAATTGAATGATGAAATTGAAATAATAAGGGCAAGGGAAAAAAATTAGAAATTCAAAAAATGAGGACTAAATTGAAGAATATATTTTTTGGTGAATTAGGATTCAATGATAAAATTGAAAACAAATAAAATTTCGACAAAAGACCAAGACTAAAAATGAGAAATCAAAAGAATAAGAAAAGAAGTTGAAATACGAACAATTAAGAGGGCCAAATTGTAATTTTCAAGGGAGGAAAGATAAAAAAAAAAAAAGTTCTTCAGTGACAAACCAAATCACCACTAAAGACACTCGCCACACTAATCTAAAAAGGACACGACGATGCTTCCAAATACACCGCGAAATGACATTTCTGGACACTGTGAGGGCGTGACATACATGTTTTTTATTTTTTATTTAGCTAAATACAAAAGTGGCTCTAAGTTGACTTTCTAATTACGAAAAACTATTGTGAAAAACCAAAAAAATCCATCGACCTCACGCTTAATGTTTTTAATTTTAAGGATATTTTCATTGTTTTGTTGTTCATTTTAATTCTTTATTATTTTTTATATTGTGATAACGAAAAAACAATTGTGAAAGTATAAAAACACTCCTTTATGTCAGGTTTAATTTTTTTTGCATCCAAAGATAATCTAGTCATTTCATTGTGCAATAATTATGAAAAAAAGTATTTAATTGTCTTTTATCAATTTGAAAATAACAAATGAGCCAAAAAAAACTTGTAAAGTTTTTTTGGATGGAGAATCAAAATCATTACTCTGTTATAGTAAACAATGCCAATAGATCTTTAGCTACAGGGCATTTAGGTTTTGTTAATTGGAATTAATTTGTTCAAGTATAAATTTATTCAAACACAATCAAGAAGCATTAAACTTGTTGGTTGTAACATTGGTGCCCGTAGTATAGGAAGAGGTTTTGGTCACAAAGCTCGTCATCGCTTTAGAGCAAGTGTGACCCATCATAAGCCCGACTTTTGAACTTCTTTCCATGGACTGATCATGCTAGAATCAAAGCTCAAAACTATAGAATCAAAGCTCAAAACTATAGAATCAAAGCCGAAAAAACTTTCTGCTCTACAAGCAAGATCGACAGTATACGAGTTTTATGTCAACTCAGTAGGCCACAACAAAGATTTACAGCTTATGTAAATTTTTAAAGCACAATCTGCCTAGTAGTTCCTCCTATGCTGATATTGTTGTACGGTTCAAAATTTACTGTTAAAATGTTTCGTTTCATCGCTTTGACAGAGTGACAGTGTTGAATTTACAGTATATGATATTAGACGGGGAGTAATTCTTCCATTACTCCCACTTCCATTCTGCAGCTAACAGCCAACCACGTAAAATAAAGTTACTTGAAGCAGAGGCAGAAAATGATGTGCCTTGGTGCTCTGCTAAGAATGGATTAGCGTCGGCTAGTTCTTCATCGAGAAGAAATCCTTCAAAACCCAAATCTACAACTTTATTATTATTATTTTTGCATTCACCCATATTAATCTATTCACAGGACAAATTTCTGCTAGCCTTCCCTTGACTTTGAGCCAAAGAAGATAACCAACCCAGAGGACCTGTAAGTTGAAACTCATCATCTATTAATGAGGTAACCTGCCGTCCATTTATGTCACCGACACTTGACAGGGTTTTTATTGCACAGCTCATAATTCACTTTGGAAAATTACTATTTGACCATGGTTCACGAAAACCAAATCAATCGCCATACAGGGGATTAAATTCCACCACAACTTTTGGTCTACTTGGATCTGGTCCATGTAATAATAATCATTATTGATTAATATGGAAAAAAAGGAAATTACAATCTTGAACAAAATTGCTTGCACAGTCTAATTGGAATACAAATCAGACCATAATGGAATATTCGATTGTACAATTTACTTTTTAACCAAAAATAAAATGACCAACAGATGATGAACTTTGGATGTCATTGGGCAAGAAGCCCTTCAATCCCACCATATATTTTTATTTTATTTTTTATCTCGCAGCTCCAAGTAATTTCATATCATTGCAGATTGGATGCTGCAGCCAATTTCTTTGATCTTCTGCTCATGTAGATCCTGTTATAAATCTTCTTGGTTCTGATTCCCAGAAGAACATCCAAACCAAACCCAATGACACATGCAATGGCCATGATAATGAAAACAAGTCTATAACAATGGGCACCAACACAAGTATTGCCACCTCCTGGCGCTGGGGTAGCTTCTGCGTCGTATAAAAATCCAGCAAGCAGACCAGAAAATAGGAAGGAGCCCAGAGGAAGATTGAGGATTAAGATGTTGTAAATCAGACCAAAATACTTGAGACCAAATAGTTCGGAGGCTGTCGGGACTGTGACAGCTAAACGAACTCCGTAGCAGATACCAACGACTATTGAACCGACGTATAGCGACCCAGGCAAAGCCACAGCCATGAGGATGTAGCCAACAGCCATTAAAATCTGAGATGCTGCATTCCAAAGAGGCCTTGGTATTCCAGCTTTCCTGCAAAAACGAAAATGACCACAAGGTCAGAATATGTCCCCGTTTTAACTTAAAAAGGCCCTATTTACGTTCGATTTAACACCCGTTTAACCATCTTTTCTCTGCACCACAGAAATTCTCAACTCAGTGGTAACATTTAACTCTCTTGACGCAGACTCAACAAGAACAGTTAAAGAGCTCTATCAGGGGGTGGGGGGCTTGGATGATAAGACGCAAGAATAAATCCAAGCTCAACTATGACAATCGTGAAGCCGACATCACCCAGGAAGTCAAGAATTGGACCCAGCCTTGTGATGGGGAATATTACCCAAGCCACTTGCACAAAGCAAAATTTACTTGGCAATTAAGCATTGTACCGGGGTAGCAAAGGAAATAAGAATTCATATCTGGGGCAAAGCGGCATAGCAGGTTGATATCATGAGTCATGACCTTGTAAAGACTAGCATATTTGAACTAATCCAACGAGCTCGTCCTAATAAAGACTTCTCAGGACTCAACGGAGGCTTGATGCGTTAAGCACGATGCCAGATAAATACATGACAAAGGATTAAAGGGAGAGATCGACACCAAAAACACAAACTGTATATTTTTTCTATTAGATTCTAAAAAGCAAGGGGTCCATGGTTGATGGCTGCCATGAGCTCTTAGCAAGGAGATTCTGCACTTAACCCTAACCTATCCCTATAAATGGACCATCCTAACAATTACATCCGAAAAATTTGACCCTTCAATGTGTCAAGGTGTAGAATTTAATTGAGTAGTCTGAAAAAACAAAAAGGAAGAGTTATAAAGGTGCTCAACTATCTCTCAAATCTCTGTTTTTTTGTCTTAACCAAATCACTTAACCATGTGGTACTTTATCAGCGAGACAATAATATATTTTTATTAAAATGGCAAGTGCTTTTAGACCTCTGGGACCTAAAAAATTCTAGTGCTGAATTAGTTAGCTCACTTCTAGAATCAATCAATACTAGATTCAAGACAAGTGGGGGTGGCATGGAATTGTATAAGATTTTTTTAAAAGTGTTTTTTAGTTTAAAATATATTAAAATAATATATTTTTATTTATAATATTAACTTACAAACAATCTCAAAATACAACAACAATTAACTTCAAACTATAAAAAAAATAGATTTTTATAAAAAAATACGGTGCCAAACTAGACTAAGTTTGATATATTTTGTTTTTAAAGTATGTTTTCAGATTATTTTAACATGTTAATATCAAAAATAATTTTTTAAAAATAAAAAAATATTATTTTAATATATTTTAAAATAAAATAAAATTTAAAAAATATTTTAAAAAACAATATAGCACACTCTCAAACTCTTAAACACACTTTACTAGCCTAAATCTTGAGTTCAGTCCACAGCGTGCTTCCAAAATGGGGACTTTTGAATCAATTAATAAAAAATCTATCCACGAAAAGGAATAAGCAGCCGTGTTTTAGCAGGCACGGCCCATTCCAACTTCCAAGAAGTAAAGATATCTCATTGTTCGACGGAAAAAGAGAAACAGAACGGAAAAGGAAAAGGAAAGCAACCGGGTGTGGAAACTGCGGGCACCAACGTGGTGCTTAATTCTTTTTTTTTTTTAAAAAAAAAAAAAAGAGTAAAGCACATATCCAAAAATAAGGATACGAATTTCTAACTTGCAAGAGGGATTATAAAAGTCAACTAATGGAGAAATTATGGAGAAAAAATCCCAATTAACTCAACTTCTAAGAAAATAAACCAGGGATCAAGAAACTTACTTGATGTAGTACTCAGACACCGAGCCAGAAACAATCCTTCCAAAGAATCCCCAAATACTTGTCATGGAAATGAAAAGAGAAACGTCAGCATATCCGAGAGCCAAGCCAATCTGTCCCATATTGTTCATCACAGCCAAACCTGTGCCAACCCCACAAAGGAAAGACACAAACAGAACCCAAAAATCAACGGTCTGCATTGCCTCAAAAATTGTATGATCCTCTCCAATCACCGGCCTCCTCTTTACCTCCACAGCTGCCTTCTCCTCCTCTACAGCTTGCGGTTGCTCCACCACTGCTGAAGCCGACTCTTCAGCGGGCTTTTCTTGAATCTCCTCCTGGGCTTTCTCTTCTATCAATAAAGGTTCTTGAATTTGCCTTTCAACATCCGCTTGGTTCTTGAACCGGTTCAAAGTCCAGCTCTTAATAAAAGCATGAACTGGAGCTGCTAATGGAGAAGCTAAAAGAACCAGCAATATAACCGAGAACGCCAATGAAATAGCATGGCTAGGATTTGGAATAAAACCGTAAGCCATTAAATAAACAGCCACAATAACAGCAACAGCGTTGAAGATATTGAAGTATTTGCTTTCTTCTTTTTCTTCCTCTATAGTAGCGGCAGGTGGGGTTTCTCGGAGGAAAACTATGGCGGTGAGACAGACAGCAAAGGGGATGACAGCAAGCATTATGAGAAACTTTGCAGGGTCATAAGCAAATAGAGCTGCACATAGGTCGGTGAATATAGCCGTGCTTAGACCAACATAGCCCTTCAAGATTCCAGAGACAGGGCCACGGTTGCGGCGGAAGTTGCGGATGCAGGTTACTAAAACCGCCGTGTTCATCCATGTAGTGCTGTTTCCTCCTAGACATAGGAAGATGCACATCTGCATTCCACATTAGAAAAATAATTATTCGGTAAGATCATAACATCACTAATGCACCGAAAACTAATTATGCACCAAATCCCGGCAGAATCCTGAGCTACAGTTAAATCTTAACCACAAATATGGTTACTGAGACTATAAATTTGGTAAGATTTACCTGCCAATAAGGGAGAGGTTGAATTCTCCCACTAACAACAAGCCATTGAGTACCATAACCGATAAGACCTTCAATTGAACCGATAAGAAGAATAACAGGAGTAGGCAAACGATCAGAAGCAAGACCAGCAAGCAAACCAAAGGCCTTGCCAACATCTTTAGCAACAGATAAATTGTTGAGTTCAAGTTGGGTCAAGTTCATTAGAGATTTAAGTGCATCAGAGTAGTTTGAGAAGGTGTAGTTGTTGCCTGAAATAGCTTGGACCCAAACAGCAGTCACAAAGCCTAGCCATTTTGTAGCTGAGAAAGAAATTGAAGAGGTTTGATGAAAACCCATCAATCCAATCTAATCTTAACCTGTCTACCAGCCTTAGACACCTCAAAAGAAATCGAATGGCAGAAAGAAAGAAAGAAACTAAAGTGCTTGCTTTGAAGCTCGGGCACAGGGGGCATGTATATATAAAGAGGATTTTTTTTTTTAAAAAAAAAATGTTCTTTGACGACCGTAGTTCTTAAAGGACACGGACGGTGTAACTCGTTCTAATACATGGCATATGACATCATGGATGGCTGTCTTGTCCGGTGGGAGTGGGATAATAGTTAAAAGACTTCGTGATTTTTTTTTGGTTGTGCGTGGTTTTTGAACCGTTAATATATTCTAACCTTGATTTTTTGTGTTTTTATATACGTTTTTTTTGGGATTTTACTGGTCTGTGAATCGGGACGGCCATAGTTTGGAGTTTCGCAGGAAAACAGCTTCCTTGATTAGGCAATTGTGCACAACGGTTAGGGTTATGGATTCTTCTGTGAATATTGGTGGATCTTCTTCTTAAGATCGAGAATGTTAGAACAGAGTTAGGATTCTGATTCCCATTTTAATGAGGATTTGTGTTTTGATTTTATTTGGGAATTTGTAGCAGAGGTTTGATAAGGATGGGATAACTTTTATTTTATCTTTACAGTGTAATTTAGGATATCAGATTTTTATTCATTAATTCTCATTTCTGTGGCAGACATGATTTTAGAAGAGGCATTTTATTAGTGGTGGTGGGTATCAAGATCTCTAGAGAAAAATTGCAGTTTTAATTCTCTTTTTCTTTCATTCGATCATGCGTTTTTGACCCTTCAATAGGAAGATGATTTCAAGAAAAAGAATATTTTTCCTCTAAAAGAATAACAGCAGTACTTTGTATGAGAGAGAGAGAGGGAGAGAGAGAGGAAACAACACTTTTAGGATGGATAAGAAAAGAACAAACTTTTCTGCAATTGCCTAGCAGGTACCAAACCCTTCCGACAGCTCCTCCAATTCCCAATGAAAGACGCTATTTAGAATATTTAAATTGGTAATTTATTTTTTAATAGTATAAATATGATTTTTTTATTATATGTACTTTAGTGATAAAAATACTATTTAAAAGAGTTTATTATATTTTAATATATTTGATATATAATTATTTGAATAATTTACCATAATTAATATTAAATAATAAAATTAAAAAAAAACAATTTAAATCAATTGAGGTGAATTCTTCAAACCTATGATACGAGTCATGAGACCAGAATAATCTTATAAAAAGTAAAAAAAAAACATATATTTTTTTTAAAAAAATCAAAGGAAAAAAAACTAATAAAAAAATATTATTACAATAAATAATATTTTTTGAGGTTTTAACATTTGTGTAAGATATATATAAATAATATTTTTATAAGAGAAATAGTATTTTTGGTATTTTATTTAGCATTCTTCTTAGAGCATGTAAACCAAACATTGAAAAGCTAAATTATTATTTTTTTTAATTTTTGACTTTTTAGTTAGCACATCTTTTGGAGATACCTGTGCTGCTGGAATTTATATTTTATAAAAAATAAATTTATGAAAAGTGAAATTTTTTCATGATGTTTAGTAGTATTATGAAAATTAAGTTTGGAAGCTGAAAAATAACTAATTAATATTTTTTTTAATATTTTATTAAAAAAATATTGATTAAATCTGATAGATAAAAAAGTTGATAAATAATAAAATTAAAAAAAATCAAGTTAATAAATTATTTAAAATAAAAAAAATACTAATTAAAAAATAAGAACAAAATCTGACAGATAAAAAAGTTAAAAAATAATAAAATTAAAAAAAAAATTTTCATAAATTGTTTTAAATAAAACAAATAATAAAAAAAAAAATGAAAACTACCTTGGTTTTTTTTTTTAACTTTTGAAAAATGTTTTTTAAATAAAATAAAAGAAAAATAGTTTGTTTTTAATGCTAATTTTTTATTTGACTAAAAAGTATTTTTTGATTTACTATTTTTTTTAAGGTTTCCAAACGTCAAAGAGTATGTGTAATAGTTTTTAGTAAAAACAATTTCCAAAAATAAACAGAGTCTAAAAGTTTTGTCGTCGTTGTTGCAGTGTTATTGCTGCATGCGTCGTTCAATTAGAACTCTCATGGTAAACCATGTATTTTTAATTTGGGAGGCCTCATTTTCTTTCGCGTTGCATTATTATGTTAATTCATTGAATTTTTTTATTGAATACACGACCCTAACTAGCTTACAAGGCAGAGAGACATACTCCGTTATTCCACATTGCTTTGCTCGATCGATACGTTCTGGCATTTGCCTCTAAGCCACGAACTACTGCAAGGTCCAAACAGAAGGGTTTTCAATTTCGGTGAAGAAAGTGTAGCTCTCCAGAAAGGCAACGAAGTTGATGGGAATTAATTAAGCCAAGTCAGCCCACAGCTTCGTTTCCATTATGGGAAGAAGATGATTATTGATTCTTTGATAATTGACTGAAAGGTAGTCGTCTATTACACCAGACGACTCACCGCATAATGGTAAAAATTCAGTTTGGAAAATTATTTCGTTAGTAATTGCTGGATGAGACGCCTGCATTTGAAGATTTGGTACGTTCTTCGTATGGATACAAAATGCTGTGATTCATTAGAGAAAAAGGGGACAGAGCATCCTAGAGACCAGAACAACTGTTGTTTGGCAGAAGTTTCCTGGAAAGTGCGACTATTCAACTGGGCTCACGGGTTTTTTTAAGATAAGAATAATTCAAATTCCTTGGATAAATCCCAAATGGATCATTCTTCTTCTTCTTCTTCTTTGTTTAACTGGAATGGATCATTTTTCGTGATTTACACAAGAAGCAATTTTCATCATGAAAACCTCGCCCGACAAGTCACACGCAAGTGACGGCACGTTTTGTAGTCGTGAGATTGCGTGTGCAATTTAGTCAAACGTGTGGGCAGTGCCAGATGCCTTTTCTTCTGGGACATTTCTCCCGAGCCGTACAATGGGGACAAGGAAATATTATCTCTTCTTGTGCTTTCAGCCAAGCTTTTAATCCTTTGCTATGAAAAAACAGAACAAAAAGATTTTTACTCCCCGTGGTGATTACTTTTGAAAGTTGTTTTTATGTTAAATATTTTTTTATTTTTTAAATTTATTTTTATATCAGAATATTAAAATGATTTAAAAATTAATTTAAAAAAATTATTTTTTAAAAAAAAACACTTAACACCACAAAAATAAATGCTTGTCTTGATTATTTAAAATCATAGCCTAAATTGAAAACCCATTGTTACTTTTAAAAGAGAAGGAGGATTTTTATCAACCGTGACTCGACATCATTGCTCACATTAATGGAAAATTCAGATGGACTTTCCTAGACGCACTCACTCGCTAGCAAAAGCACATTTTGTATATTAAACTCAACATGGAGTTCCGAGTTCCCATTGGGCAAATTGATCTACTTTTTTAAAAAATATTAAAACAATATCATTTTAATTATTCTTTTCTAAATCAACAAGGTACAAAACGTACAACCATGGTTTTGCCAATCTTTCAAGAGGTATGGCTGCCGTTCAGAGTTTCAAACCGCGTTGAAAGTGAAAAGGAAACATATTCTTAGAAAAACAAAAACGGCAGAAAACGAAAAGAAAGGCTAGACATGGCCGACCTACCTACCTTTACCTTGCAAATTTAGCTTCGTTGACTTCGTTGATCTTGTGCCATTCATTAACTTCTCAAAATTAACAGCACCAGATGGGTATCTTGTGCGTGGAAGCTAAGCTCAGACTGCAGGTAGCGAGTGTTCCTCAAGCTGAACAGCTGGGGACTTGCTCTTTTTGCAAGTAAAAAGCTTACCTCCTCCTCTCTGTAAGGTAGTATTTAGTTACTGTATTAGGACAACATGAATAGAGGTGATAGAAGTAAGAAATATCTCTTACTATGGACCACACAGCGACTTCTCCTTCATGAGGTGAACAGCTCAACAGCCCATTAATTCCGAGCACTATATCGATATAAAATGTGATGTCACGTTAGTGGGCCTCTTGGAAGCTCATTTTCCGTACAAATGATAAAAAAAAAACAGGTGAATATGTCTGTGTGGTGTTTGCATTTAGTTCCGTGACCATTTTCGCATTCTACACATTCAAGTAGTGTTCATATTATCTTTTATATAAAAAATAAAGAATCTTGATGGGGGCAAGTAACTCCTAGTCTCCCTAAGAGAAAAATGTCATATATAACATGATTCCATGCTGTCTATGTTCATCTATGTATATGTTTGACGTTAATTAATTGGTTATACGTGATGCTGATTTTTTTTTATGTATGGATATTTAATTTATTAATAAATATTTATTTATCTTCAATATTCATTAAATATTTCATTAATGAATCTAATATTTGATTAATAAATCTATAGTAAAGATAAAGTTCTTGGGATAAAAATGATCTCCAAAAGAAATTATAAAATTGTTATAATTATGAGATTCTTATTGCATCAAAGCATTGTTTCTAAATATTCATAGTTAACTGAATATTAATTAGAGTTGTTGAGACTGATACATATTATATTCTTTTATTTATATATATAAAAAAGGATTATTCTTGTAAGCTGAGGTATGAGAGATACCAAGAACTAATATGTAGGTACTTGTCAGATGATATGTACACTGAACTGACCTACATGAGAATTACATATGGAGATATCACTTGTGTCTATGAAA
>Ga0307517_10005345_pt1 | contig 19393 bp, 22 predicted proteins | sample 23_EM_MG_FD_194515 | JGI IMG/M metagenome (GOLD analysis project Ga0307517, IMG submission 194515) | Populus trichocarpa ectomycorrhiza microbial communities from riparian zone in the Pacific Northwest, United States - 23_EM | ecosystem: Host-associated > Plants > Roots > Unclassified | place... | reverse complement strand
TTATAACGTCAAACAAACGAACTTAGAGTTTGTTTGGTATTGTGATAGTAATTGTATTTTAAAATATTTTTCGCTTTAAAATATATGAAAATTTATTATTTATTATTTTTTAAAATTTATTTTTAACATCAACATATTAAAACGATATGAGAATATTTAAGAAATATTAATTTTAAATAAAAAAATATATATTTTTAATTCTTTTCAAGGTGAATTTCACAAAAAAAAAACAAATAAATTATCAGTAACCGACCGTATGACCGGTATTGGGTCGTGATCATAGTTTTAAAACCCAGCCCGGCTCGGCGGGTCTACCCGGGATCCGACTGATCAGAGGATGGAATCGGGCCGGATTTATAAAAAAATAAGAGTAATTAAAAACCTGGCTGACCCGATTAAAAATCTAGTTGTAACCTGTTAACTATTTTTTTATTTTTTATTAAAATGATAATGTTTTAATTTATAAAAAAATAAAAATTAATTTAAGTAATTTAATAACCTAACCAAAATCTAATAACTCAATCAAAACTTGTGGTCCAGATTAGATCAGGTCAATCACGACCAGATTTAAAAACGTTATATGCAAAAGCGGCTAGACATTAGCCTACCATTACAATTAAAAAGAAAAGGAAAAAGAAAAGAAAAATTGAGCTAGAAGTAAATGAAAAAAAAAAAAAGGGTTTACCCTCTAGGAATTACTCTTTTACAAATTTTCACCCTCCATTTTTTCTCCATCATCCACTGTGCACGTTGATGATGATAAGATAAGCCACAAAAACACACGCTCGTACTCTCCTCCACTCTTCCACCACCACCATGGAAACCACCAGTCTCCTCTCCTTTCCCTCCTCCAAACCTCCTCCTACCCGAACCCATTTTCGGCCCGCAAACCCATTTTCCTTTTCCTTCCCCACAACCCACAAAACCTCCATTTCACACAGACCCATTAACATCAAATCCGCAATTTCCCGCACAAAAAAGGAAGAAACAGTGGAAACAGTCAAAACCCAGCTCGAAAATTGCTACCTCTTAGCAGCTATAAAATACACAGGCTTCACAGTCAAACAATTTCAAGACTTGAGAAGATCATTACCTGAATCATCAAAAATCATTGTTGCTAAAAACACTTTGGTGTATAAGGCCATTGAAAATACGCCATGGGAAGCTTTAAAACCTTGTATGACAGGAATGAATGCTTGGCTTTTTGTGCATAGTGAGGAAATTCCTGAAGCTTTAAAGCCTTATAGGGATTTTCAAAAAGAAAAGAAGTTAGAGAATGATTTTACCGGGGCTGTTTTTGAAGGAAAGTTTTATGGGCCTGGTGATTTTAAGCAACTTGAAACAATGCCGTCCAGAGCTGAGATTTATGCTAAGATTTTGGGGGCTTTACAGGGTCCTGCTATTGGATTGGTGGGTACTTTACAGGCGCCGGCGAGGGATGTTGTTATGGTTTTGAAGGCTTATGTGCAGAAGTTGGAGGAGGAGAGTAGTGGGCAATAGTGGAGATGCAATGTAATGCGATGTAAGTGTATTGTTTAAAAGCTCCCCCATTTTGTTGTTCTTGAATTTATGTAGCGAAATTAATGGTTATTTTTTTTTTTTTTGGATACGAAAATGCGAATGATGTTATTTTGAATACGAAAGTGGTGAGTGGAGTTGTAGAATTTGTAAAATTGGAACCTTGATAGTTGTCTTGAAGTTTAGTTCAAGATTGCTATTTTCTTGAGGTTTTATTTTAATGAATTTGTATTAGGGGAAATTCTAGCAATGTTTTTCTTGTAGTGAGTTTGATTGTCATACCTCTTTTTTGTGTTTGGAATGCTTCTGCCGTTTTATGATTTTTGGTTGGTTATTGAAGCAAATTTTATGGTTATGGCTATATATCTGGTATACTGGGAAGATGTATATACGGAATACTTTGTGCGTTCTACCTGGTTTAATCACAGCTGCCGGGTTGGGGGATTCTTTCACTCGGAATCCACGTGTGTTTATCTAGTTTTTACAGTATCTAGTTTGTTAGGGAGCATATGTAACTCTATTTCTCTCCATGGTGCATACATTTGGAGGAAAATGCCTCGAGCACTGCCATTTATGATTTAATTAGATGTTATCCAAGCAAATTCAAGTGCCTGTAGAGCATATTACTTGAGACAAATGATGCACTTGATAAGGTACCTTCAATTCTGCTTTATTCTCTCTAAGGAATCTAGTTCTTTGGGGTTATAGGAACATATGCCTTTTGATTCTGAGTGCTGATTATGTTCACACAAGGCACTTCTGGTTGTAGTAATAGTAGGAGGGTTCTTCAAGTAATAAGAGTTCAAAGACATCATTTCTGTTCTTTTAATGATTTAAATCCTTTGAATTTAGAAAATAGATGAAGTGGTTACATCTAGCAGACATGATCTTGTCAGGCATTTAATTCTGCTGGTAAGGATTCACGGAGTGACTGCTTGTGTTTGATAAATCAAGTTAGGCTTCTTTTTACTTAATATATATGGAGATGGATTCTCAGACCTATGACATGTCCATCGCATAGCAAATCTTATTCTCAGGACAGGTTTTGTTTTTTGGAAAGAAGGGTATTATCTTGCTCTGTGAGTATCTGCAGCAACGATTTATTGCTGTTCCTGTGCAAATTGTGATACCATGAGCGTATCTTTCATGGATTGAAAGAGGCTTTGTCTTATAAATGATGCAAGGAAACCACACATTATTTGCCTTGTGGAAACTATGCATTCGAGACTCCTGTATCCCCTTCCGGTCATCCTTGGTTTCACAGTAAGAACCCGGCATCAGCCAAGTCACCTTTTGTGATACCCATCTCTAGTTTGTTCCTGTTCCTAGGGTTTTCTCCAAGGTAGTGGCTGGAGAATGTCAGTGGTCTGGCTTGCGTTGCTCCTCCGTTCTAATCCTTTTATGCATACTTAATTCCCTTCCGAAGTGAAACAAGTAATCTGTAACAGTCTGATTAGATTCAACTAGCTTGTGGACAAGGAAAAATTCATGGAAAATTTTATAAGTTTCTAACTTTGTTTCTTAAATCTAGAATTGTTTCAAGATGCGTCCTGGGACAGAATCTATTCAGAAGTACTTGAAGAAACATGTGCCACTCAAGAAATTGTTCCGTGCAGCCATCAACTAGATCTTTCACTTGGTAACAACGTTGCTATTATTTTCAGACTTGCTATTATTTTCAGACTTGTTTGAATACTACTATCATTGTTTACCTGCTGCTCTGGCCTTTGTTACTTGTTAGAAGTATTCACCAGGTATTTGTTTGTTGCCTGCTTCTTTCATTTTGCTTGCTTTGCTTTCACTGACTGCATGATCTCTAGCCATTGTCCTTCTCTTTTTTCTGACTATAGTTAAGGACTCCATAAGAAATTATCTTCCAAATGATCTCTAGCCAGAGTCTGGTGTCAATCGATAGCAGGTGCATGTCTCAACTCAGTATTATTTCTCTTAAGTAAACCTGCAAGCTACGAATTCATGTTAAGCACACACAAGAGACCATCTCTATGCTGATTGTTGATTATAGTATAAGCATGTTGCACCCAGGCATTATTACATCCTTATGCAGCTAGGATTACGAGATGCAACACAGCTCTTGAATCATGCCCGAGATCCGCAGTTGATATGATGTTGTCCAGATATTGGGCGTCTAGAAAGTGTCATTCATTTTCTTACCCCAGAAAGAAAGCCATAGCTGTCTGGTCGTTACATACCATTGCCAACTGATCTTGAATTTTAATAAAAGAGCAAACCTTAAAAATACCATCAAACTACATGGGTAGTTTTTTGTACCGAATTTATCCTTATAATTTCAAAAAAAATTCAATTAAAAACTTCCATCCATTGCCAAGACATTCCATTAATATTTCCATCTAAATTGTACCCTTTTTTTTTTGGGTAAAAACAATGTCATTAGTTTTCGGTTGAGCATTTCTAACAAAAGTCATTATTAAGAAATCAAATAATATGTTAATAAGATTGATATAAAAAATAATTTAAGCGTGTAATTAAGTGGAATTGTAGTAACGATTGTATTTCAAAGTGTTTTTTACTTGAAAATATATTAAAATAATATTTTTTTATTTTTTAAAATTTATTCTTGACATCACTTCAAAAATATTTAAAATTAAAAAATTTCAATAATTTTTAAAAATATTTTTTAAATATAAAAATAAAATTTTAATATTATCATGTAACTTGAAAGGCAGGAAGCACCCTTTAAAACACAATGGCTGCAAATAAGGCCTTGCTTGAGCATAAAAGTGAAGATGAAAAGTAAAAAGGTTGCTTCCTCCCCGCTTCAGAAACAGAAAACAGCTCGTTCAAGTGATTCTCCCCTCCATTCTCTTCCCATCCCATCCCTGTGGGCCAGGAGTTTCACAAAGCCAAATTTATTCCTCAGCGAAGCAAAGTCCATATTTCACCTTGGCTAGAAAACAAAAGGAGCCCAGGGCAGGCGGAGCTGGTCAGCTCATATGACTCGTCATTCGTATTACGCATGACCCGTCGTCCAGGAAATAGACAAACAGTGTTGAGTGTCGAATGACTTCAACACCTTTTTCCGATTCTCCCTCCAAATTTAAAACAATACCCTAAACCGAAAAAAACAGCACCAAATCGTCCCCTTCTCTCTTTTCTTATTCCCCAAATCGTCCTTTTCCCCCATTAAATCAGATTCCTAAAAAAATAAAACATTTTAAACCCCCCCAATTTCTCCTTCTTCATAGCCCAGAACTCCAAATTTTCCTCCAAATGGCACCAGTCGATCCCCACTCATTCACCGATTCAACTCACCCTTTAACCACCCACATCGCCCTCACTCTCTATTTCCACTTCCCCTCCTCCACCATCCACGCCGCCGCTCTCCTCACTCTCCAAACCCCGCACACTGGCCAGCTCTCTCTCGACACTCGCTCCCTCACCATCCACAAAATCCTCGACCCTGAAACCCTAACTCCCCTCCCTTTCACCCTCTCCTCATCCGAACACCAAATCAATGGCCGCCACCTCACTGTTTCCCTCAACAACCACTCCTCTATTCTCATCCTCTACTCCACCTCCCCTTCCTCTTCCGCCCTCCAATGGCTCTCCCCGCCCCAGACATTTAAGAAGATTCACCCTTTTGTTTACACCCAATGCCAGTCTGTTCACGCGCGCTCCGTTTTTCCTTGCCAGGATACGCCTGCCGCGCGTGTTTGTTACTCTGCAAAGTTGAATGTTCCGAGGCAGCTTTCTGCTGTTATGTCTGCTAGGCATTGTGACCGTCGTGACCCTGTTGGTAGTGACTTGGATGGGGTGTTGACAAAGGAGGCGACTGGATTTGGGTTTGATTTGAAGTCATTGTGGTGTGAGGAAGGGAGAATTGTGGAGGAGTTTGTGATGGATCAACCAATCCCGCCGTATTTGTTTGCGTTTGCTGTTGGGGAATTGGGGTTTAGAGAGGTGGGGCCGAGGACTAGGGTTTATTCGGAGGCAGTTGATGGGGTTTTGGATGCTGCTGCGAGGGAGTTTGCGGGGACTGAAGAGATGATCAGGCAGGCGGAAAGGTTGTTTGGTGAGTATGATTGGGAGAGGTTTGATTTGTTGGTTTTGCCACCGAGTTTTCCTTATGGTGGAATGGAGAACCCAAGGATGGTGTTTTTGACTCCTACTGTGATTAAAGGGGATGCGAGTGGCGCGCAGGTTGTGGCGCATGAGTTGGCTCATAGTTGGACTGGGAATTTGATTACTAACAAGAATAATGAGCATTTTTGGTTGAATGAGGTATACTGAATCTTTGCTTTTGACATTTGATTTGATTATTTGGCCTTTTCTTTTATCGAATTTAGTTTCAGTTTAATGGCCGCCTCAAATAGTATCTCTTTGTGTGCTTAATCAAGTTTATCTGCATGTGTTCTCATCTGCTGTACCGAATGTGTTTGTATCTCAGTGTCTGTTTGTCTACTTGTCATTAGTGACTTGACAATGATGAATTGTTTGATTTCGTTTACTTGATCTATACATTTTCTCTTATAAAATATGGTGTGAAGAAGTTCATAGTAGTTTAATTGCTTTGCACCTACATAATGGTGATTGTTTGGCATGATTGTCAGAGTTTTAGGGACATTTTTAACATGTCTGTTTTGTATGAAGGAAAGTATGAGCAAATGTTTCTGGATAATTTTTGTTAGGATATGTCTGTGTGTTATGCTCCTGAACTTCCAAATAGCCCATTGTTAGTTCAGTTTGTGCTATGCTGAGGTTGGCAATTTTTGCTCCTTTTGAGTTATAATTTATAAGTTTCTGATTCATGAAACCAGGGTTTCACAACTTATGCGGAGAGGAGAATTGTTGAGGTTGTAAAAGGTGAAGATATAGCTGCTCTGAATGTTGGAATTGGTTGGAGAGGTTTAAATGAGGAAATGGAGAGGTTCAAGGACAACATGGAGTTCACTAAGCTAAAGAATAATCAGGAAGGAGTGGATCCAGATGACATATACTCCCAAGTGCCATATGAGAAGGGTTTCCAGTTTCTCTGGCGCATTGAACGTCAGGTATATTGAGTTATTTCTTGTTTGAACTTGAAGATTGATAACAGTAATATTCTCACGGGTTGACTTTTGAAAATTTTAGATTGGAAGACCTGCATTTGATGAGTTCCTGAAGAAATATATAGCCACCTTCAAGTTCAAGTCAATTGACACAGAGACATTTCTTGATTTTCTGAAAGCCAATGTACCTGAAATAGAGAAAGAAATTGACCTTCAACAATGGACCGAGGGCACTGGCATCCCCCCAGATGCTCATGAGCCGGTTTCAAACTTATATACAAAGATTGTGTCACTTGCAAACGATTTTAAGCTTGGAAGGATGCCAAGAGAGGATGAAGTTGCTGACTGGAAAGGACAGGAATGGGAGCTCTACCTAGAGAATTTGCCCAAAGCTGTTGAAGCCTCACAGGTAGTGTCTTGATACATTTTTCAATTTCCCCATACTAACCCCCCTCCCTTCTCGTTGCGAAATTTTTTACAACCTGCAGTGATCTTAATTTCTTGAAACTTTATGTCCTAATTACTGTCTGTCCATATCTGCTTGTGCTCTCCTTGGCAGTAACTTATGCAGGACAGTTTAGAAGCGGCATGTTTTATGTGGTGTTAAAGACCACTTAGATTCCTGTATAATTTCTTCTGCATCTTTGATTGGTTTTTTAGCTGGTATATGTGTCATTTGGCAATTCCTTACCTTGTTGTGTTTAAAGTTCAAACATGGCGCCTCCCAAGAGTCATGAAAGTGAAATATACTTCCGACTTCCTAATTGTTATGACTCATTATGCAGGTCTTAGCCTTAGATGCACGCTACAGGCTGTCAGAATCAAAGGACTATGAGGTGAAAGTGGGATTTCTCCAACTGGCAATTTCCTCCAGGTGTAGGGATTACTATGGTGAAGTGGAGAAGACTTTGAAGGAAGTTGGGAGGATGAAGTACCTCCGTCCACTCTACAGTGGTCTTGTCCACGGGGCTGGAAAGGATGAAGAGAAAATTTTGGCTAAAAGAGTGTTTGCAGAAGCTCGTGAATGTTATCACCCTATAGCTCAAGGTGTTGTTGAGGCAATCTTCGCGAAGCACGTGTAGGATGGGTATAGCACAATATAGTATCTTAACCTAAACCTTTAATGGCTTGAGCCTACACATATCCTTTGGTGTTCGAGATCTAGCAGGCCAACAATATGACTTCTGATTTTGTTAATATGTGCATCTTTCAGCACACCATGCTGCCATGTCTTACGAGGCAGCTTCAATGGAATACCCTCTTGTATCTTGTCACTTTACTCTGGTAATTCTGCTGGTTTTACATGACTATTGTGGATATTTTTAGTCTTATATATCTGAAACGGTATTTTAAATGATCAGAGCTTTCTATTTGTTTATGGATCAACAATCCAGAAGGATCTGTTCATGCTCTGACCATGGCTATAAACTTGGACTGTTGCTTGCGAAAATGAAGCCATTCAATTAGTGCCCCGTCAAATTGCTCTCTTCAATAGCATTTCTCTTATTGTTATTTTTCAACTTGGCCTGGATTTGTCCATGGATAGCTATTTTTTTTCTTTAGTATTTGGAATTGAAAAAATATTAAATTGATTTTTTTGTTGATGTTAAAAATAAAAATATTAAAAATAATTTTTTTAATAATTTTTAAATAAAAAATTATTTAAAAAAAATATTATGCAATACAGTTTCAAACATTTTCTTCCCAGTGTTTTTTTGTTTTTTTTAATTTTTTATTTTAAAATTGAAGTACTTAAATTCCCAAAATGTACAAGTTGTCTTATTCCTCAAGTATTTGTCTGCAAATCAACGCTGGAAAGTGGAAACAGGATAGCTAACGTTAATCTATTCCATGCATTCTTCAGATTAACCTTATTATTATTATAACCCAAAAAAATGATCTCCCAAAATAAAAGGTAGGAGCCACTGGGCCAGACAGATCTCAAGACCATGCTTCCTTTTTGTCGCCCTGTGTTGCGGTGGGTCTTAATTGAGCCCGGCAATATTGAAGCATGGCCTGTTATCATTTAACATTTTGGATATCATAATCTACGCTTTATATATAGTTTAGTTGACGGAAGCCGAAATCTATCCAAACGAGAACACTCTTCTCAATCTCATGGTGTGGGACTTGCTGGTTCAATCGCAGTTCCCGAGCTATCATCGAGTGGAACATAATTCTTGCTTGTGGTAATGAGCAAACTTGTTTTCTATGCTATTATATTTGAAATTTACGTGTATAGAATGAAGAAATTTTACAATACTGGCCAGAAAACTAGATAAAAAGCGAAGATCTCTCTCTCTCTCTAAACCAAATATAGTTATGGATGATTATTCTCAGGGCAATTTAAGATTCTTCATAAATATTAACATGTGAAAGTTGATAAAAAAAATATTATAATCCTCAAAAAATAGCAACCGACGAAGGCTTTCCTTTCTTGCAAACAGTAAAAAACAGGTACACTGTCTTGCCAAGTTGCTGTTATAACTCGGATTTGTTTAGATTAATGATGTATTTATGTAACTACTTTTATCTCACGAGTTAAAGGAACACCAATTAGCGATAAATCCATTGATTATTGATTTTTTTGGGATCGAAAGGTTGGCTGGTCACAAAAAAATAATAATCATGCTTTAAGGAGTTACTTTACTCGTCAACAAGTAGGACCCATAAACTCAAACCTCAGATCATGGCATGGACGACCCAGATCCAACCTTCAGTACCATCAACTAGACCCTCTCACTACCAAAGGCAATCCTAGTTATGACTGCTATCACACCCATCTCCTCCCTGAAAAACACTTCTCTCCTTTTTCCCCTTTCTCCCCGAAAAAAATAGTTCTTTTCATAAATAACAGTGAGCAGAGGAGAAACGAACGAGCCCTCCCTGAACAAAAATGGATGATTACACGAGAGAAATGATGGACCTGAAAACACTCGTCACTCGAACCCTAGAGAAAAAGGGCGTCCTTGCTAAGATCCGGGTAATCACTCAGTTTTCTTTCTGGTTTTCTTTTTATATTGATGATAAACTGAAAAGTAGAAGGATTATTTTGATTGTGAATTTTTAAATTCAGTTGTCTCGAGCTAATTGATCTTGAGTCAAGTTTCTTATTTTTTGGTTGGATCTCGTCCCATGGGAAAAAAATGGAACCTTTTTTCTTTGTTTAATTGAATAATTGTTTTTGCTCTAGATCTTATTTTCTTTGTTTGAAATCGAAATTAGGTTCTTTTGTTTCTCCCATTGGTTGTGAGGAGAAATGATTATTTTATATTTTGTAGCTAGGGTCTTGTGTTTTGTGCAGGATCAAAGCCCTGTAGCCAAATGTAAAGCTCAAAGTCTCAAGATTTTGAGCTTTTTTTTAGTGAATTAGACGGCTTTTTTTTCCCTTTTAAATTCGTAGTTGGTTCTGCATTTTAGCTATTTTGTTCACCGAGTGTTTAATGACGCAATTCACTCCTTTTTTTTCTTTTTTATCAGAAAGTGTGGTTATTGAGTAGAATTAAATAGAGAATGTAATCAGGCAGAGTAATCCGTATGGCGAAGTTTGTGGTTTCCTTTGTTCTAAGTTTTGTATCTTACTTCTTTACTCTGCTTGTAGGCTGAACTGAGGGCAAGTGTTTTTGAGGCAATTGAAGAGGAGGATAGGGTAATTGACAAGGATGAAGGCCTACCCCCTGCATTATTAGGAAGCTGCAATGATCGTGCTAAACAACTTCACGCTTCTCCATCAGGTTACTCCTTGAATTCATGACCCTTTTAGTCTGTCTCTCAATTTTGAAACTTTGTTTAATGTTTGTTTAGATTGATGAAATCCAATATAGTGCGTGGGTGTGTACATTGGCTAGCATTTTGCTGGGTTATGTGAGTTTGTGCTAGGTCATGAAATGAAGTTACTTGGGGGTAACCAAGTTGCCAGTTTATTTTCCTCCTGGACCAATACTTATGTTTCAATTCAGTCCATCATGGTAGTTAACAACTTTGGTGTGGGGGGGCTAGCTAATAAGTTTTTTTCCCTGGGCCAAATTTTATGTTTCCAATATCTTTCATAGGCGATTACAACTTTGAAGCTTCATGAGTGGACATGCTATTGCTAGCCAAAATCAAAATTCTGCTCTTTCAGATCCGTATAGTTTATGGACCTTCAAGTTTCCCTGTTAGAATTTGAGGTGTAGAGAACATCACAGGATCGCTGATCTTTTATTGGTTATTGGAAGTTGCTAAGATAGGATATCAAATAGTTATTCCCCACCTATCCATTCCTAAAAACGAGTGCCTTTTGGTCACAATGTTCAAAGTTTGTAGTAACTTAAACAAGTGCATGTGTTCTGGTAAAGTAAGATGTTCATAGTCACTTGTGTATGTTGTGTTGATTTTTTTCCAAAAACAAATGCAGGGAGGCTGCTAACTGCACTAATATGTGAATACTTAGACTGGGGGCAGCTAAATCACACGCTAAAAGTCTATTTACCAGAGTGCAATTTGGTAATCATGTAATTTATCAGTGTATTATTTCCAGAGTTTTTAACACCTTTATATGATTTTCACTGTACTTGATTTGTGAATATTAAACTGCATTCCTTATCTTCCCTTCAGCAAAAGGATTCTTGGAAAGCTGAGTTGAAAGAATTCAGTAGCAAGAATGGATATGACCTGAACAGGAACGGAGATAGTGCTCCTTTGCTTTTGGATGTTCTTGAAGGATTCTTGAAGTTTGAGGTTTGTCCCTATCTGTAGCTGCATATCTGCTTTTAAGACTTTTGGGTGAAAGAAAACTGGCATTATGGTGTCTGCTTCCAGCTATAAATGTAATGCAATACAATCTCTTTGGACATCTGATTATTCTTAAAGAAATCAAACATATCAAAAGGAATTATCGATAGTTTTGCTTTGTGATGTCTGAGTTTGTAATAATTGTTCATGCATGAAATGAAAGCTGTGCAGCCTATTCTCAAGTTCTTGAAGGTGTTTACTAAGATGTTCATGAACTAAGATGGATGGGTGCTATTGTTTGCTGTCTTATATCACTTGAATAGTGGACTGGTTTTGTTATGGGGACTGAAATGAGCTTGCTAATTGTTTGATAGGACTTAAGATTTTGTTCTTAATGCTCCAGTCACAGATACCATGTTCTTATCTTATACACCGCAAATGCTTAGGAGCTAATCTTAGGTAGAGTAAGGGACCGCTTTTAGCTATGGAGATATTGGTGCCTGTGGAGAATATCATCTATGCTGGTTCAATGTTGATTGAAGGCTTAAAGAAACCAAGCACGAGTTCCCACTAAAAAGACTCAATGTTGATTGTAGCTGGGATGAATATGTTATGGTGTATAAATCTGCAAGCATGGAAGATGAAATTAAAATTTATGAGAAAAACTTATTTCAGTTTTTAAGCCATTAAGATATAGGTTGAAGCTTAGCTTCTCAAACCCGTTGGACCTGGAAGATTAAAATCTGCATGCTCAAGTGGAGGATATGATGACATATAGGTGGCTATTGGAAAACACTTGAGGAGAATGCATCTGAATGAGCTTGAGCGGCAAATGACATAACATGAGACTAATTTTGAGAAGTCTGTGATCCTTTTTGGAGCTAAGTGGCAATTGAGGATTTATAAGTTAATTCCATGCGGCTTTGATACAGGGCTTTTGTTGGGCACCATTAACTTTCATCTTGAATTTTCGTACTTGATTAAAAACAATATGTATGTTTTTCTAGGAGATATTTTTTTTCCTGGAATAAGGTTCAAAACTCTATTCAAATTTCAAGTAACTATATTGCTTGTTGATGATTTCTTGTCTCTTGATGTTTTTTTTCTAAAATCATTCACTGTTTTATTGATGAAAATCATTTTTTTACAGAATTTATCCCAAGGAAGGGGTACTGGAAGGAGAATGTCAGAAACCGAGTCCTTATCCAATGTAGAGTCTAGGAATATGCGAAGACCCTCATCATCATCTGTTGCTGGTGGCTTACCTCCATTAATAAGGTGCTGGGCCAACTCCAACTTTTAATTTTTCAATTCTTTTATTTTTTATTTTTTGGTGTCAAATATTTCCTTCCCTGATCCACTCATAATTGTTTCTGTTGTGCACATGTTTTCTGCCAGGCCAGCTTCTTCCCAGGCATCTGGTGAGTGATTAAAATATGCATCATTTGCTCTACCATCTCCTTCCTAGTTTCTCCCTGTTTCTAATACTGTACATGGTGCAGATAGGAGAGCAGGGTCTTCCATGTCTGGTTACAGGAAAGATGATAACAGTTGGAGATATGATGGTGATGAACTACCTGAGGATGTGATTCGAGCTTCTACTGCCCTTGAAAACCTTCAGTTGGACAGGAAAGCTAGGAATCTGACTACATCTTGGAGGTTAGTTTCTCATGCATCTTCAAAATTCTTCCATTATGAAATAGGTAAAAGTGTATTTTGATAACCATTTATTCTGGAGCAATTACAAAATGAACAGTTGTCACTGTGTATATGAAAATTATGTGCAGTAACGGCGAAACTGGAGATTGCCCTATATTAGAAAAATGCTGAGGGGTGTGATTAGATTGTTATGAAGTTTTTTTATACTGCAAATTGTCTTAACTTGGACATTGCACCCTCGAGAATCCTGAGACCATATTTTGATTGGTTGCCCCCCAGTCTTTTGTCTTGTTAAACATTTTAGAGTAGCTAAATTGGCGGGCAACTAACTAGCAGTCGCTTCGCATACGCTGCTTTTAGGTAGCTTATAATGAGAGGTCCTATAACATCACTCTGATGAACTGAATTCTTCCATTAGTTATTTGTATTTGATGTATTGTTTGATCAAAGGAGCTGTTCGCCGAGATAGCCTCATGCCCGCGTCTGTCATCTGATTATATATAAAACTCATGATCTTATGTGTTGGGTTTGGTTGCAGGCATGCTGGGGATGGCATCAGTGATGACGGGGGGAGGGCTGACCACATTTAGCATCCTCGAATAATGCAATGAGTAGCTTAGTGTGTATTTTTATTTTTATCCACTAATGTTTTTTTCATCAGCCAAACGAGGTAGCGATTTGTGTTTTGTTTTTTGGTTAAATATATTGTGAGGTGCTCCAGTGTTTTGATGAGTTCTCTTGCTTCTTTTCTTCTTTTTGGACACAATTTGAAATCTCAATTATTGATTGCCATAAAACTTGTGTACGTAGATTGCCTTCAATTTTTTAGTTGACCAGGGAGGCTGAAAGATCAGGCCTGTTAAAAGATGGATCAAGCTTCTCTCTTTACAGCAAGAACAATGGTGACTTTTTTATATATATAATTGAAAACATTTGGGAAGACGAATTTAATTGGATAGGGATACGTGTATATAAAACAAGAAAATCACTTTCATCAATACCAGCCAAAATAGAGTCGGCAGTCTTGATTCCAAAGACGAATTAATGCTTAATTCCATCCTCATGTTAGACATTCCAAAAAAAAATTAAAAAGGAAGAAAAAAATGTTTATTATTTGCACCTAACTCTTCGTGTAAATGTTTTTATAAAAAAAAATTTAATTGAAAATGTATTATTATTATTATATTATATTTTTTACATTAAAATTTAAAAAGTATTAGTTTGTATTCGATATTGTGCTTAGATTTTATATTTATATTTTAAAAAAACAAAGGTTTAAGAAAAAAATTAATTGTGATTTTAAAAACACAGATTAAAAAAAATATGTGTATAGTTAAAATTATTGTGAGATGAATTTTTGTATGTAAAATAAATTAAAAATAAATTATTTTAGCTTTACAAGATTAAAATTTAAAATGTAATTATGTGTGTGATTTAGTGTAAAAAAATTATTTAATTATTAAATAATTTTTTTATTTATGATTAGATAAAATATAAAAGCTATCACTATAATAAGATAAACAATTTAATAATTTTTCATATAAATAACACTTTAAAAGCATAAACCAAAAAAAAAAAAAAAAAAAAAACCTCCTTAAATCACGTGCTGTCTCTCCCCTCACTGAGGACACAAAAGCCTTAACCTCCCATCACCTCACCAAATAAGCAGCCTCCTGCTTTCCACACGCCACCTCTTCTCTTTCTATTTCCAACCGAAAAAAAAACCCGGATCTATCCATGGCTGCTCTTTCAAGAATCCCTAAAACCTCAATAAAATCACTCTCTTCTTGTATATCTCGAAGTTTTTCTATAACTACGTTGAATTCCGAGATTGACCTCAAAGTACCTTCTTTTCTTTCTCACAACTCTCTACCTCTCCGTCAGGAACCTAAGGAAGGGAATATCCAGTGGGTTTTTCTTGGTTGTCCTGGTGTAGGTAAAGGTACCTATGCTTCGCGTCTTTCCAATTTTCTCGGTGTTCCTCACATCGCCACCGGTGATCTGGTTCGCGAGGAGGTCAATTCCTCGGGCCCACTTGCCTCCCAGGTATTTGCTCTCTTTTTTTAGGGTTTTAGATTTTTACGCCTCTTTCTTCTTTTTGGCTCTCTGGTTGGCGAAAGTTTGAATCTCTGCAGTTGAAATTTCGAAATGAATTGCATCGCAACTTTTATTGATTTTGTTTGAACTGAATCGCGTTATAAATTTATTAAAGACTGCATTTTTCGTCGAGATTGTGACACTGACCGTTACCTGTTTGATATTTTGCTTCTTACTGGAAAAATTCTCGGGTGCTATAATAGTTGGGCCCCACATGACGGGGCTGACAAATATTGGTATCTGAACATTGTTGAGCTGATTATTATTGATTATTCTTTTTGTTGCTGTACTGTAGCTTAAGGAGACTGTGAATCAAGGGAAATTAGTTTCTGATGAGATCATTATAAGCTTACTGTCAAAACGTCTTCAAGCTGGAGAAGCTAAGGGTGAATCTGGTTTCATTCTTGATGGTTTCCCTCGAACTATTAGACAAGCGGTGAGCTATTGTTATTATTGATTAGTTTTGTTGGCAGTTGTCTATATATTTCTCATGGATTTTGAAACTGACTTAAAAAAAATAATAATAATTCTAGTTGTGAATGATTAGCTGGTTGAGCACTTTTAGTTTTCTCATTAGCAGTTTTTGAGTTAAATTGTTATGTGAAGTGCTTTGTTTTCCTTTTCTCTTCTATTGTAGACAATTACTCTGGTGTCTGTCTATCTAACCTGATATTCATGTTCTGGTCATACTGCAGGAAATACTAGAGGGAGTAACAGACATTGACTTGGTGGTGAACCTCAAGCTTCGAGAAGAAGCGCTGCTTGCAAAATGCCTTGGGAGAAGGATTTGCGTTGAGTGTGGAAGAAATTACAACATTGCTTGCATTGACATCAAGGGTGAGAACGGGAATCCTGGAATTTATATGGATCCACTTCCTGCTCCTCCACAATGTGCACCAAAGCTTATCCAACGAGCTGATGACACTGAAGAAGTTGTTAAGGAGCGACTACGTATTTATTATGAAAAGGTATTACTTCATCTTTCATTTTTCGTATTGGTGCCTTTTTTTAATATAATCATCATATGAACTTGTGAAGTTCTATAACACATCATCTGTTGATCAGCCACGTGTAATTTATGGGATATCATCTTCTTTTTAAGTATTTTTCTGCCAGATGAAATATTTTATAGCCTGTGTATGGTACCTTGTTGTATATTTGAAAAAAAAAAAGAGAAATATAACTTATATCTATTTGTTAGACCACAGAAAAACTTGCAGATAATTGACGAGAGAAAAGTATGCCTCCCCACTCCCAAAAAATCCCCCCAAACCCTTCTCAGTAGATTTGAGATGATACATGGATCTTAAAAAGCTTCAGTATGTCTATTCTGATTTCTCTCTAAATGATTATCACTATTGGAAAGATAATAAGTGCTTGTATATGGCAACATGTGGTGTAAAGTAAAAAATAGTCTTTGGCATTACAAATGAATTTGTTAGAAACCATTGATACATGCTCTCACTCAAAGCACATACATTTGTTACCGATGCAACAAACTAACCTGTTCTACATGCTGATTTCCACTCAAAATATATGGCTGACTTATTATTTTTATGTTTTTTTCACGGTGACACACAAAAAACACAAGTGCAAGAGCAATTTTTTTTTTTTGGAATTCTGAATTTGTGGATGTCTGAAATCTAAACATTAAGATGTTCGACTCTCTCGTTCACTTTATAGTTCTCAAAAGGCTAAGATTGCCTTTCTTGTTTTGCCCTTTTTCTTTTTGAAAAAAAAATAGATTTTGTTAAAAAAAAAGTAGCACAATTAACTTCATTTCTGGCTGATGTAGTAAATTCACCAGTAGGCTCCCTATCTCTAGATTTCATGGAGTAATATTTGGTACTATGCCCAATTTCAGCTGTTATTTCCATCAATATGTACACAATCATGAACTCTATAGTTTTTTATTGTTACTGTCGTTCTAATTGCATCATAATCTAGGTGTCCGAAGTTGTACTTTTACATCTCAGCAGTGGTTTACACAACAGAATTCGGGGAAAAAGAGAGGACAAGAAACAGTAGTTTATCTTGATATAACTTGTGAGAAAAGGCAGTAGATCAGTTGGGCGTTCCTGTGATACATTTACAGTGTAGTTGGGTGCATTTGATTTCAAATTCATTGTTCTATCTATAATGTTTTTCCATAGGGTGTTTGCTTAACATATAAATGCCAGAATTTTCTTTTCAATACATGGATGCCATGCTGCATATTTCCTCTTTTCCCTCCACCTCTCTTTATCATTCCTTTTAAAGTGGTAAATAGTAATAAAAATGTTGCCTTGGAGTGGGAATAATGGACAATCATAATAATCGAGCTTAACTTCTGGCATAAAGTAGGTTGTTTTTAAATGATTCTGACAATAATAGCTGTAATTGTCATTTGTTCCGCAATTAATGGCCTGAAATCTGCAAACCGTATTTTCTTGCAGAGTCAACCTGTTGAGGAGTTCTACCGCAGTCGTGGGAAGTTGTTGGAGTTTGATCTTCCTGGAGGAATTCCAGAATCCTGGCCAAAGCTGCTGGAAGCTCTGAATCTTGACCACGAGGATAAATGCTCTGCAGCAGCATGAACTCCCATAGTTCTGCAACATATTCTCAAGTTAGGTCATTCTTTGCATGTGGGAGACTACATGCATAGTATTTAGAAAAAAGGAGGTTAACAATTATATCAAATAAAAAAGCCTAAACCATTACCATAATTTTATTGTTTGGGGAGCAAGGAGGCCATTCAATGGACTTGGTTAACGATATGATTTGTTGTTAGATGCATTTGGCTTGTAGTGATTAAATGGACAGATGTCAGTGCCATTCAATTTTGCTATAACAATTGGTTTTGAAATTCGTTTTAATGGTTCTTTGAACAGAAGCAGCAAACAATAGTGGAAACCGAATAAACTGCTTTATTTGACTCAAAAGACCATGTTCTAGTTTTGTTTAGACAGGAGCTACTATCTCTCTTCTTGTTGTTTACATTACTTCTTCTGAGGTGCTACCTGGTTTTTCTGTTTCTTGCATGTGTTGAGATTGGATGGATTGGTTGTTTGAGTTCCCAACTTCCCATGGATAACCTTTTATTGTGGCAATTGGCAAGCTACTCAACATCAATATGCTCTTGTGCACAATCTAAATGCATAAGAAACAATATGCTCACCTATCTTAGCTTCTCTTCTATCAGCACTCTTCTCTCTCATCTCGCAGTTTTTCTTTTTCAGCATGATAGTCCTCTCCTTTCAGATCAATGCTAAGCATGCTAATTTGTGTTCCCTACATATTGCTTTAAACGCAGTTTTTTTTCTTCTGGTACTGTGAATCTACGCTCCTACCAGGGGTTTTAAGCACTTCTCTTGCAGCTGTGTAACTGATTCAGTTTTCGTTATTGCCCGAGTTGCGTCTATGTAGAAGATGAACTATATATGTCACTGTATTAAATTTTAGTTTCCCGTTTAGTCATTCCAAGTCTTCTTTCTCCCACTGATCGAATAGAAAGCTGGACGGAGTCAGTTTATTGCTCTACTCGAGTGCGTGTGGGAAGATGGTGTAAATATTCAACAGAAGCATAAAAATCTATCACATTACATGTTCTGAATCTGAAAAAAAAAAAAAAAAAAAAAAAATAGATTGTCGTGCCTAGTATACACTAGTGTTCCATCGGTTATCACCGCAATGACCAGATGCTTAGGCCAAGCTCGTTGATGAGCCATGAGGTCCACGAAAGCCCCCTTCCACTATTGACCAGATGCCAAACACAAATTGTGCCCATACCTTTCATTAGGGATTGCTCGAGCAGAAAAGGCCCATTTAGCAATCACATTTCGAGGCCCTACAAGTTAAAGAGCCAGCGAACCCATTCCAAGCTATAAATATTTTTTTCAAAACTTTTTTTGAAATTTTTTTATTTTTTATTTTAAATTAATATTTTTTTATATTTTTAAATCATTTTAATATAATAATATAAAAAATAATTTTTAAAAAATAAAAAATACTCTGAAAAACAACTATTATCCCACCTACAAATACTTCATAAAAAGAAGCATTTTGAAATTTAGTTTAAGTGGTAAAAATTGGACCTTCACGAAAGTTCGACAGAAGTCACAATTTTTTTTTTTCAAGGTAAAAAAAAAAAACCGGATAAGGAAACCGGAACGAACCTCGAAAAAACAAAAGGCAGTGCGAGCAACTTTCAGGAATCTAATTCAAAAGAAGGATGAGCTAGCCATTCTTTGAGCAGTGGGAGGAGGGGAGTGCATCTGTTAACGTGGCCAGAAACTCGTGCCAGACTACAAGGAAGGCATAAGAAGCAAAGCCTGTTAAAAGCGAAAAATCATAGCCTCACAGGACAACATTCTTGTCCCGTCTCTGCTTGAATTGGAATC
>Ga0307517_10005344_pt1 | contig 19394 bp, 10 predicted proteins | sample 23_EM_MG_FD_194515 | JGI IMG/M metagenome (GOLD analysis project Ga0307517, IMG submission 194515) | Populus trichocarpa ectomycorrhiza microbial communities from riparian zone in the Pacific Northwest, United States - 23_EM | ecosystem: Host-associated > Plants > Roots > Unclassified | place... | reverse complement strand
TTCTTCGGTTCATGAACATTGGATATAGAGGTAAGGAATGCACTATGTGTTGAAGACAGTCGATGATAAGACATAAATTTGGAAATAGGGTACCTCACGTTGTAGGTGACATAGTCTTGCATGCGTGATGGCGGTTGACGTGTTCGAATAGAAACTCTTTTAGTGACTGGCAGAGCATCAAGAGCACCAGGTAGTTCTGAGTTACTGATATGGTCAATTGTGGAATTCCTGGAATAAGTGGCAGGCTGGAGGTGAATCTGTTTGTCAATCTGTGAGTGATGTTGCCGCAGAATATCATTGCTGGGATTAAATGCAGGATTAGTTGCAGCTAGAAGTTGATGTTGTCCCAGACCATCATTGCTGGGTACGTATGAATCCAGTGGAAGACTGAGTGTGTTGGTCTGGATTGGGAAGAACACAATCAATACTAGGAACAGTAGACAGAAGCTGATTAATGTTCTCAATACTGGGCAAAGGAAAAAAATTGGAAAAACTTCTCCCTGTTTTCCTGCAGTAAAATATGGTGTGCCTTCAATAAATCTAACATCTCTGGACACATACAATTTATTCAACAACGGGTCATAACATTTGTATCCTTTTTGGGTTGTGGAGTAGCCCAAAAAAATACACTTGCTTGCTTTAGGATCTAATTTATCCCGGTGAGTAGCTGATAAATGCATGAAACAAGTGCAGCCAAACACCTTGATGTGTGATATATCTGGAACCTTATTCTGCAAAACTTCAAGAGGAGATTTAAATTCCAGCACTCGACTGGGTAAGCGATTGACAAGATAAACAGCAATAAGGATTCCATATGACCAGAAGTGTTTTGGAACATTCATTTGAAGTATGATGGCACGAGTTTTTTCAAGCAGATCACGATTTTTGCGTTCAAATATCCCATTCTGTTGAGGTGTACCAACACAACTAGTCTGATGCACAATTCTGTTAGAATGTAAATATTTTGACATGTCTTTGGACATATATTCGGTGCCATTATCAGATCGAAGGATTTTAATATAAGTAGAATATTGATTAAGCATGAATGAATGAAAATCCTTAAAGCAATCAAATACGTCATGTTTAGTTTTCAGCAGATACACCCAAGTGACTCTAAAGAAATCATCGATGAAAGAGACAAAATACTTAAAACCATCAATAAAAGCATAAAAAGGTCCCCATACATCTGAATGAATAAGTTCAAAAACATGAGTGGTTTTCGACTTCGAAAGGGAAAAAGGAAGTCGCGTAGATTTCAAAAAATGACAAATCTCACAATTGAAAGGTTCTTGTATTGGGACAGATTTTATTTTACTGAGAACAAACTTTGAGGGGTGCGCTAGTCGACGATGCCATAAGAGGTGCTCATGTTAATGATTAATGGTTGCTTGAAAAATCCTGGGGACTGGAGATTTATGAGAGATATAATAGAGACCATGCAGGAAAAATCCTTCACCAGTCATCTTCTTGGTGACAAGATCCTGAAACACAACCTTGGATGAGGTAAAAATTACTTCACAGTTGAGAGTAGCTGTAATTTTACTAACAGAAAGCAATTGAAATGGGAAAGAATGTAAGAAAAGGACATCTGATTCTATCTTACTAGACAGTAGGTTGATCTTACCTTTTCCTTTAACATAAGCATTTTTTCCGTTAGCAACAGATACAAAAGTGTGATGAACGAATGATTTAAAATTATCGATGCTGGTTAATTTATTTGACATATGATCAGTGGCACCAGAATCAATTATCCAAAGATCATGTAAATTTACAGCCTAGCCCTTGGTGGAAGATATAAATTGAGTTTTATCAATTATCCAAAGATCATGATAATTAGAAGATTCAGATGGCTATATGCATGCTTTAATTTTGAAGCCTAGGCTCTTTTCTGTAAAATCAACCTACAAAGAAAAAGAAAAGGAAGTTCTGTGTACACAAAAACAGAAGTCCACAACAAAAAAGAAGAAGCATGATGACAACATGTAAAGCTAAAAAAACTATTCAGTGTCCGACAGACAACTGATGACAAATCAAGGAACACCGACCAAGACAAAAAGAAAAAAAAAAAACAAAGAAGAGAGACGATGAAGAACCTGGCAATGAAAGAACTATAAAAAGTAAACAAATATCCCCAGTAAGGCGAGCCAAAAGCTATTCCTCTAAAACAGTAACAAAGGAAAGCTTGCAAAGAAGGAGAGAAGCATATGAAACCATGACTAGAAATGAAATGGAAAGAAAAGAGAGCAAACAGCCTCATAGACAGGGATCCTAAAACAAACGTAAAAGAGCTGCCAAAGAAACCTAACCACACCCTCAAAACCAAAAGAAAAGATGCAAAATCATGGGGGAGCCGAAGAAACAATGGCATGCCAAACCACAGCAGTTGGTCAAAACTAACCCCCATAATTTATTTATTTTTAAATTATTTCTAAAATATTTTTAAAATATAAAAATAAATAAAATCTAAATCATTAAAAGTCACGAGTCTTGAGATAGATAGCTGACTCTTTTATAACAGTTTTTGTTATTTTTTAAAGTTTTTTTTATTTGAAAATATATTAAAATAATTTTTGATATTAATATTTTAAAATAATTTAAAATAAATAATATATAAAAAATAAAAAAATTAATTTTTTTAAATCACTTTAGAAACACAAACAAATGCCTACTCTAGATATATAAATCTTCTTCGTTCTTGTCCCACCTGCCCCTCCCTCGTTACAAACAGACAATTCTCTCCTCCCAGAATACGAGGACATTTCTAAAACCTCTTTGAATGGAATCAGTTGGTGTTTTGGCTTCTCGAGAGTTTTTGTTTTTGCTTTTCACCTGTGAAAGTAGCTAATGACCCTTTTGTTTGGATGCTTTAGATACATCCATGCATCATGCAAAAACTATCCAACGCCGTCGGGTTTTGTATTTCATAGCCTGCTTCATGCTCCCTTGAAAATGCCCTGCCCTGAGACTGAGAGTACAAGTCTTATGAATATATATATATATATTTTTTAAAAGTTTATTTCATTGTGCAGTAAAATAAATACATAAATTAAATCACAGCGTAGCATTGTTAGTTGTGAATTTTTTTACAACATCCCCAGAACCCTGCTTCTACTCCTGTTTCGCACTTCCGCTCTTCCAGTTCAACCAAACACGGTGGCTCTCCACCAAATCAAATGCCACTCTTCTCCCACCGCTACATCTCATCCTCTCCTCCGCCATCCCAACCACCAACAATCCCAAAACCTCAAAACCCAACTTTATCCCTCCCTCAACCCGTTACCCTCTACCTTTTCTAGTCTTTTCACTGATATCTCTTCTCACTGGCCTTTCTGGGATCGCTATCTCAGATCTGCAGGCTCAAACCTGTTCCAGTGTTTCGTTGTGGCAAATCTGAGGACACTTTTCTAGCATTTTATTCTGGTTCGGGTAGACGGAACATTGATTGACAGGCCTAAACTTCTTGGGTTTGTTGGGACTCAAACCGGGTTTGAATCCGGTGATCGCCGGGCTGCACTTAGAAGTACTTGGTTTCCTTGTGACCCAGATGGAAGTTTGAGGTAAAACCATGACTTTTGCGTAGAAAGTCGAGAGCTTTGAGAGGTATTTTTTTTTTTTATCAAAAACAGTGATGATGATCTATTAATAAATATGCTATTCTGTTTTGTTTTGGAGTCTTGCTGTATAAAGTAATCCTATAAAAATGAGTAATTGTATTTTAAGTTGAGGAAATTACTCTGTTTAAGCCATGTAGATTGCATTTCATAATAATCAAAATCTGAATTTTATTAAATGGAAATCGCATCCTCATCTCATTACAATTCGTGAAGAACCAAATGGGGGCCATGAATTAATGGGAGGAGAAATGAATACCATGCCTCTCTCTGTTGCTGTACATTCTAGTAAAGTTGTACTTCTATAATTTCATGTCTAGAGGAACTTGGCTGGCAATGATGTCACTGATAATCCCAGCTCTATGTGATTTTTGTTTTTATTAACGTGGGTATTCGTACAGCTTGCGCGCCCTCGATTAATTTTGAGGAGAAATGAATACCGTCCCAGCTCTATGTGATCTTCAATTGGAAGGTCCAGGAGTATATGTTATCATTTTATGTCCAAGCCTATAACATTGTCCGAGAAGATATTTCATTTTATGTTTATAATTTTGAGTCCCGAGGAACTTACTGGAAATAATGTCATTGATAATCCCAGTTCGATGAGATCTTCAAATACAAGGTCTAGGAATTCTTTCTGAGCCTATAACATTGTTTGAGTACACCGTATTTCATTTTACTCTTAAAATATATATGGAGCGTTGAGAGGAAATTTCTGGCAATGATGTCATTGATAATCCCAGCTCTATGAGATCTTCAATTGGAAGGTCCAGGAATAGATGTTATCCACTGAATCTATAACATTGTTCTAGTAAGATGTTTCATTTTATTTTCATAATTGTAAATCTTGAGGATCTGGCTATGCTGACCATTGATAATCCCAGCTCTATGAGATCTTCAATTTGAAGGTCTAGTAATAGATGTTTATTATTTTTTCTCTTAGCTTGTAACATTGTTTGAGTAAAATATTTTGGTTTACTTTTATATTTTTAAGTTTTGAGTAACTTACTGGCAATGATGTCATTGATAATCCCAGCTCTATGAGATCTTCAATTGGAAGGTCTGGGAATAGATGTTATCGACTTCTGTCTGAGCCTCTAACACTGTTTGTATAAGATTTTTTTTTTTGCTTTTGAGATTTTGAGTCTTGAGGAGCCTACTGATGATAATACCAGCTCTATGAGATCTTCAATTGGAAGGTCTAATCATAGATTATATTTTCTCTCAGAGCCTGTAACATTGTTCAACTAAAATATATCATTGTAGAAACTTGCTGGCAAATGGCAATGATGACCAATGATAATCCCAGCTCTATGAGATCTTCATTTGGAAGGTCAAGGACTACATGTTATCAATTTCTATCTGAGCCGATAACATCGTTTGAGTAAGATCATTATTTTTCTTACTCAAATATAATTTGGTTATATTGTTTCTTCATCTATTTCTCCCTTTATTTCTTTTATTCTGCTGTGACTCTTTGCTTTAAAATTTGGTTTTTTACGAACTGATCATGCACTGATCATATTGAAAAGGCCAAGTTCACTGCTGCTCTATGGCAAGTTGGAGCAAGCTACTGGTTTATCATTTAGGTTCCTAATAGGACGTTCAAAAGATGCAAAGAAAATGGCCCTGCTTGAGAAAGAGGTGGATAAGTACAAAGATTTCATGTTCATAGATGTTGAGGAAGAATATCTAAAGCTCCCATACAAAGCATAACAGTTCCTTTTTCCACCTTAAGTTTTCTAATACCTTTCTTCTGTCATTAGGTTGGCCTATTTCAAAACAGCCTTTCAGCTTTTTGAAGCAGATTATTATGTCAAAGCTGATGATGATATCTATTTGCGTCCAGGTATATAGTAGCATATGTAATGATTTATTAGTGAGATAACTGCGATTAATTAACATTAATATTTCTGCTATGTTTGATTGCCTTGCAACTCTTCTTGCTAAGGAAATAATCCATTCACTAACTTATATCTGATGCATGAAGAAAGGACCAGTTATCACTGACCCTCATAAGAAGTGGTACCCAGATATTGCATATTATATTTACTGTTGGATTTGTGATTATTTTGTACAGTTTGTTGTTATGAGCTCTTGCTGGTTACGTGATTTAGGTAATTTACAATTTCAGGTATGAGAAATCTGGACATCTGATTGGAAAAGAGTACTTCTTGCATGCTTATGGACCCATATATGTTCTTTCTGCAGAGGTTGTGGCTTCATTGGCTGCTGCTAGAAATAACAGGTCTGTCATTTACATGGAACTTGTTCCCATTGATTTGTTGTGTTTATCATTCTATATATCCAGTCAGCGATCTTAATAATTTGCACTTCTAATAATCTGCTCTTGCATGGTAACCTAAGAAAAACTTTGGATGTAATTTTCAGCAGACCTCAGCATACTTTTCTTTAATTAATCAGTTGATGGCTTTCCTTGTTAATTGTCATGACGTAATTGAAAATCAAGGAATCATGAGAGGCTTGATGTTGCAACAAATGGATGCTTGAAAATTTAGGAGACAAATCAAATTTCTGTTTTGATTTAGGCCCTCTATATTCTTTACTCTTGCTATTGAAAATTTTGCTCAAAATGGTTATTCATGCCAATGATAGCTGTTATATAATACTTCAATGACAATCTTCAAGACATGCTGGACTTTAGATGGTCCCCTGTGGGATACTTTGTATGAGATGAATGGCTTTCATATTGGTCTTTGAGAACATGTCTATGATATTATGATGATCAGCTCCATTCCTCGATGTTCTTTCTTGACATCCAAATTCCTCAATTGTTGTCAATGCTGCCATGCAAATATCTTCCCTATCAGGAGTAGATTTCTTGGATATAGAAGCTACTTGTAAAAAGAAGACAGTACGCTGTGGTTACAAATTCTCACATTAGACAGGTTTATTGTTATTCTGTATTAACAATGGAAAATGAGGTTGAATTAAAAGATGTCCAGTAATTCATCTGGTCTGTTATTTTGGACTGACATACGGATCCAAATTTCCATTTGGATTCAGTGGCGATGTTTTTTTTTTTTTTTTTGAAGTGCTACTGCTTTTACTTATCTGTGTGTGTGAAACACAGCAGCCTTTTCTTTCTCTTCCCTCATCTTTGGGTCATTGTCATTCCCTCCCTTCTGGTCTGTCTTGCTAAATAGATTCATCGTTTAGCTTTCAGTTTGAGAATGTTCAGCAATGAGGATGTCACCATTGGATCGTGGATGGTTGCTATGAATGTTCATCATGAAGACAACCGAGAATTATGTGATCCCCGATGCACTCCAACATCTATAGCAGTTTGGGATATTCCTAAATGTTCTGGTAATAGTACCTTGAATTCCTATAGATTTTTCCTTTTGCATATAAGCAATAGGGCAAACACGTTCTCTTGATTTCCTTCTCAGCCCATTGAATTCTTATTGTGAAGAAGTTAAGATTATACAATCAAGATGTTGTTTCTTGAGCTAGTATGCGGGAATACTTGAAGCACACATTAAAACAAAGCGATATCATTTCCATGTAGTTGTATGCTCTAAAGATTTCTTTTAATTGTAATCAGTCGTACATTTAACTGTAGTTATGTTATGGAATACAAAGAAATAAAAAATAAATACATAAAATAGACACATTGATTAACATGGAATTCGCTCATGTCATTTCATGCAGCAAACAAGTGTGTGATGGCTTGAAGGAAAATTCCTTTGCTTAATAATAAACCATGTAATGGAGCATGTATTAAGAATCTACGTGATGGCTTGAAGGAATAAGATCTTTGATTTAAGTGGAGCTCAAGTTGGTTCTTGGGATTGCTTCCATTGCCTTATTTTTCCGTCTGGCGTTGCTACGAAGGTTCCTGTAAATGGCAATGTCAACCATGCTAGTCCATTTGATGAGCGTGGAGCAGCCATAAAGAGTACACGTTGATTAACATTGTTATTCTACAGGTGGCCGCTGATATAAATAGTGGTGAAATTGCTCGCAGGACAGTGGGATATAGTGGAGATGATCTAACTAATGTTTGCAGAGATGCTTCCTCTAAATGGCCGAGGCGAAAGATAGTGGGCAAGAAACGAGATGAAATTAAGAACGTTTAAGGATGAGATTTCAAATGATCCTGTTGCAATGTGTGATTTTGAAGAAGCCTTGTTGAGTTAAATTTTATTTTTCTCCAGAAATTATATTCGATTGCTTTCAGAAAGGCTACTTTTGAACATGCTGTGCCAGTATATTCATTTGGTGTTTATATGGAGAACAAACAAAATATCATTTTCAGGCTATTATTATTTACTGGGTCACAGTTTGGCTTGGCTTATCGAAATCATGTGCTTGTGTAAGATATTGGGGAAGACATTGATTCTTCCTGGGGTACTTCAATGGACGTGTCCAATTGGATCCTTGTAAATTTGAAAAATCAATCTGATAAATTCAAGAGTAACAGGCCTAAAAAACCCTTCTAAGGCTACAAACCCAACTGTCTCAGACAATATATTTAGACCCATGTTTTATGGGTTTAGCTCAGAGGAAGAGTCCAGTGAGCTCAATCATCGATTTGCAAGGCATAAGCTTTACTTCTGATCTATCTGATTTTTTGGGACATTATTAATTGGTGATATTTATGGAAAATTTATTAAAAAATCATTGGTTTTTTTTAATAACATTTCAAGTCATTCTAGGAATTAGCCATCTCGACTGGGAAAAATAAATCAGATTATCAAAACTAAAAAATTAACTAATTGTTAAAGGTATAAATTTTATTCCTGAACTATTTATTTTTTAGAATATCATCACAATCGATTACTGAATTTATGGCCTTTCTTCAAATTACAGGCAATTATATTGTCTAGATTTATTAACTTATCTAGTTCTTAAGGCTGCCATTAAATTAAATTACCAGTGCGGACATTGTGGTTATTTAATGGTTAGAGTTAGTTACATAGAGGATCGGTTAACTGATTAATGTTAAGAAAAGATAAATATTCATAATATAAATTGACATATCGTTTCAATGATCAATTTTGATTTTCGTAGGTGGAAGTTTACTTGAGACCAAGATTTTTTTCTTGATAAGTTTTAGATTTACTTAATTTAGCTTAATTATTTTATTGTGTTTACCATAGCATAGTCTAGATAACCTCAAAACCCCCCAACTTTGAATCATCTAGCATAAAGACCTGAACTAGATCTTTCTCGTGGATCGACACCTTATTTGCTCTATACTATCTTGTTTGTCTAAGTTAGGGTAATTAATTTGTGTGATCGTGACATCGCAATACCTTGACTGTGAATTCCTTCAATTTAGCCCCTAAATGATACTAAACTTCCAATTTTCTTGCAAGTTTACCCATAATTTGAACCAATTGACTTTATAAAAATTAAATTTGGTCCTCTAAAATTCCAATCTTCTCAATTAAGCTCAAATTGGGCTCCCAAACTTAATTTTTCACTAATTAAGTCCCTAATAAAATTAATTTAACCCATTTAAAGTATAATCAATTCATTGCACTTAATTAAATCCTTTAATTTGACCCAAATTAATTCTTAAAAATAATTAAATCCTCTTGCTATTATTATTATTATTATTATTATTATTATTATTATTTATTTATTTTAAAAGAAAAAAAGGTAAATTTTGAGGAATAACCAAAAAATGAGTTATGACAATTATAACAACTTTATAATTTTCTTTGCAAATCATTTTTGTCCCATGAACTTTATCTTTACTTTAGATTCATTAATCTAATATTATATGAATATTAAAAATAAATTAACAGGGTAAAGGATGTTTTTGGTTAATACAAGTGGAATATGTAGGTTCAAAATGGATTTGGTGGAGTTTAAAGTGTTTGAATTTAATTGAACCTGTGATTTCAAGAATTGTCATGTAATAAGGCTGAGGTTTTGTAAAATTCCAAGGTTTAAAATATTAGCCTAGAGGGAAAATCTTTGATGTTGTTACATTTGGATCGGGATGGAAGAATCCATTTTCAATAGCTAAAACATTATGAAAATTATTTTTGATAATGCATTCTGATTTTTCTTTTGAAATTTTTTAAGATAAATCTATTTGGGAACATGAAGATTTGTATTTTAGAAAGGTTGAAGCACGGGGTTTTTAGATGAAGAACTTGCTTTGGATTTTGAAATTACTTGAGAGGAATTATCTTTCTATAATGATTGTTGGCTTATATTTTGTAAAGTAGAAAGTAATTTTGAGGATTTGGATAAGGATTCTACACAATATTATATTTGCGAAGAATGTTAGTCTCCTCATCTTTAGTTACTGCTTCATACCAAGATTTAATTGGTTTTGCAGAAGAAATAACTGAGGTAAGAGTTTTGTAGGGTTTTGGGATTTTTGAGATTTTAGAGAATCTAGGTTTTGTTGGGGGGGTGCCTTTGAGCTTTGGTGGCATCAGGGCCTATTTTGAAGGAATTCTCTAGTTAGAAAATTGAAGATACAATTTTTATCTTTTTTTATAAATTATATATCAAAATCAAATATACTAAGTATAGCTTTCCATAGAGAAAAAAATCTGTTTTGATGCAATATTTTGAACATCTTTATGTAAAACCTCTTTTTGCTAATTTGAAATCAATTCGTAAAAGAAAATTTTGATTTAATAAATCACTTGAGAATTTTATAATGCATAACTTAATGAAAAGTTCTTTTTCGATAGTAGAACAATTCTTTTAATAATCTTTCCAATGTGCATATATAAATTAAAGAATTTATTCTTTGTTATTTTACACTTGCTTAAGAATACCCCCATACCTTAAATCAAAAGCATCTATGTCAATTATTTTGGGAGCTAAGAGATTGACAATATGTAATAAGGAATTTCTTAGACCTATTTTTTAATCTGTTGGATAATTCTTATGTGTTCATCAGACCATAGAATACGATTCTTTCTCAACCTATCATGTAAGGGTTTTGCTATTATGCTTAAATTGGGGGTAGAAGTCTAAAACATAATTAAAACTTTCTAAAAACCTTTGTTATTGGGTTTTGTCTAGAATTTTATTAAGGAACTTACTAGCAATTGTAAGGGATCTCTCAATAGGTGTGATAGTTCCTTGGAAAATGTTATGACTAAGAAAATGAACATGAATTTGAAAAAGAGAAATATTTAATTTTGAAACAATTAAACCATTATGTTTTGCAACATAAAATAATGTTGGTAAATGTTTAAAATATTGTTCTATGGAATTGGAAAAAATAAGAACATTATCAATATAAACTATGCAGAATTTTGAATATAAATTAAAAATATCATTCATAATCCTTTGAAATTCCGAGGGAGTATTTTTTAAATCGAATGACATAAAATTCCACTCATATGGACTAAAAGGAACTATGAATGCAATTTTGTAATGGTCTTTGGATGAATTTGAATTTGCCAAAATCTTGACTTCATATCAAACTTTGAAAATATAAATGTAGAGTGTAATTTTTGTAACAAATCTTTTTTGTTTGGAATCAGATACCTGATCCATTTTAAAGCTTTGTTCAAAGGTTTATAATTTATAACAAACATTGATGTGCGTCATTCAATTTCAGAACTTTTGTTAACATAAAAAGGTGCATATGACCAAGGTGACTTGGACTTTTGTATAAGACCTTTAGACTCTAAATTCTGAATTTTGAGTCTACAATGTTGTTTTAATTCAGCATTCATATAAATAGGTCTTACTTTTGTAGGTATTTGTTTTTCGTTAAAACTTTTATCATATAAAAGGTCAACAACATGATGTTTTCTCTTCCAAAAAGCATTTGGTAAATTAGAACAATTTGTTTTTCTATTTTCTTTTGAAAATCTGAAATTCTTTTTTGTAAAACAGGACTTTATAACTGATTTTCATTTTGTTTTTGTAAAAAGACATCTTGTTTAAGATGCATGAGATGAATATGGTTTCCTTGGACTAATGCATTGATATGATTAGTATGAATAAAACATGCTTTGATCAAATTTAAATTCCTAGTCTTTGGTTTTTCTAAGAAAGGAAAAACAAGTTTCAAACCATTGATTTTTGAAATAATGCTTTCATGAGATGTTTTGTAAAGAGTAATCATGTCAATAAAAGGAGTGCCAAGAATAACAATACGATTAATATCATTTGTAAGAACAAAGAAATTTTAAAGATAAAATCCATTATTAAAAACTGATGCTTGAGTTTTGTATTTAATAACTAATTTAATATTATTTGTTGCATAAAGTTTTTAAGAAGTGTTTTGTAAAAATCGTTTTGAACTATTTCATCTTTAATAGAATTCAAATTTGCACCTGTATCAAACAAGACAATAGTGTTTATTTTAAATATTTTAAATTCATTTGAAAAGATCAACGTAATTTTTATGATATACTTTTTTGAAGTAATTTAAATTAAAACTTGCAGAAAGTCTTCAGGAACATACTTAATATTTGGCAATGCACGACTATCTGGGGTTTGTTATTCTGATTCTAGTTTAGAATCAAACTGACTCTCTAACTTTGTAAGAAGTTGTTGTAAAATAGTAGAATATTTTTATTGGGTTTGTTTGAGGTTTTGTAGTTAGTCTTAAATGTTTTGATTTCAGATTGTAATTCTGGGATAGTAGCAACATGTTTAGATTTCTTTTTCTTGTTAAGGATTTTGGTAAGGTCATATGTATTGTGCTGGTTAATGGTAACAATAATTTTTTTTTAACAGGTTGTTGTGTTTTTGGTTTATCAAAATTACTCACTATCTTGTCCAGATAGGTTTTTTTTTATGTAATTGAGGATCATCAAGACTTTTGATAGCTTCAAGAATAAATTCCTAATATTTGAATAAGACATTTATTTGTTTTGAAGTAGTATGGGTTGAATTTTCTAAGTCAAAACTAGATATTGCTAACTCATCTATTTGGAAGGGTTCTTCAGAAGTGTTGGAAGAGTTTGTCTCAGAATCAATGGCTTCAATCAAAAGGGTTTGGATATGATGAATGACTTCTTTTTTTAATTGAAGTTCATGAAGTTTGGTATTTACTCAGCAAAACCTAGAGGTATGACCTTTCTGGCTACATTTATAATAGGTAATGACTTTGAGGTTAAATTTGGGTTTTGGTTTTGACTGAGAAGGTTTTGTGGGTTTTTATTGGTCTTTTTATAGTAGAGCTCAATTTTGGTATAAAAACTTTTTCTGTAATTGTGGGCTGATTTTTTATGAGGTGGTTTATTGGGTTTTGTGTTGGGTTTGAAACAATTTTCACTATAAATTGTCTTCTTTATAGATAAGTCAAATTGTTGACAAAAACTACCTAGTTCTTATCTAGATCTTCTCATCTTCCATGTAAGGTGTTTTTGGAGTTTAAAGTCTTGATATATCTAAAGACCTCCCTTTTATGTAAAGCTAACAAGCCCACCATAAGTCAATTAGTTATATGGAATGGTTTTTGTAGTAAATGTGTCTTTGATTTTATTTTTTACTCTTTCTCCTAGAAGAGTTGGTAAACCAACAAGTAAATTTTCTTTCTATAATGGTTGATTTGAGTCTTCTTAGAGCATGACACGGGTAAAGAAAATATTTTTATACCATTAAAAATCACTGAGTTTTTTGAATCTAAGGTTTAAAAGGAGTTCAACATTTTTGTCTTTAAGATGAGAAGGATAAGAAAATTGTTAAGATAATGGTTGAAACTGTATTTTGAATGATGTTTTCATTAGAGTCAAGGATAGGTATTTGGTCTTCAGTCATTTGGATAAAGTTTAAGATTTCAAGGTGTGGTATTTCAGTGAGATGGTAATCCCATTATCCTTTTAATTGGCCAAAAAAACTAGCTATAAAGAGTTTAACTATAGCTTTGTCTAGGGTTCTAGTTTGGGTTTTGTAGGCATTAACAATTATTGTTATATGTTGTAAAATGTTTAGGATATTGTATTCAGACATTCCATTTATGTTCCAACTATAGAGGGAAGAGACATTGAATCTATGTTGGTTTATGATGATTGGTTCATTTTGGATTGCTATATCTGGTGCAACATATGCTTTAGGGTTTCTCCAAATTAGTTTATTGATTTTAGGACTTTTTTCATGAAAGGTTTTTTCATCTGAAGTTTAGATTTGGTTATTTTGGATAATGTTGATATGACTTGTGGAGGTTGGATGATGGTTACTGATTTGAGGTGTATTAAGAGCAGTTAAGGTGGAAGATAAAGCTTCAAGGTGATTGAGATGGTCTTTGATAGCTTTGAGGAAGTAATTTTTGTTTTGTTTTTTTTTTAATTTGGGTTGACTAGTTTTGGTAACCTAGTATGGTTTGAAAACTGGATTTCTAAGTTTTTGGTCAACAGGCTTTGATAAGTTTCAATAGGAGAGACTAAAGACTTTTAGATATGCTTTTCAAGTTTGGTCAATTGCTTTTCTATGATGTTGAGGTTGGTATTTATAAAGTCTTTTTTACTAGATGATGTGTTTGGTATTGATAGTAACATCTTCATTTGGAGATTTGTAAGAAGCAACTTCTACTGTCTGGTTATTATGAGATTTTGAGGTTTCTCAGAGGAGGATGCTTAGACTCAATAGGAGTGTCGTTTACTAACTCCCAGATGGAGGTTTTATTTCTAAATGTAATGGGACATGCATGTTTTGCAAATAAATATGTAATATGATTTTCAAACATATAATACATTTCAAAACAATCAAATAATAAGATTTATATTTTATGTAATGCAACAAAATCATAAAAACATTTTTGAATTTTCTTTCTTTGATGCATAAAATTTTTGAAAAACCAAAATCTCTTTTAAGAGTTATGGTTACAATAAAAATCATGAATAAAATATTTTTATTTATAACAAAATTTGTTTCAAGAATATTCAGCTCATTTTGGATGTTCTCTATTACATAAGAGAATGTTGAAGAGATTGGTGGAGAAGGTTGGTCATTGTTTGTAAATAGTGGTTTAGGCATATTTGAAGTATAATCTGTATTTTGGAAACTAGTACTAGGAATATTAGAGATGAATTTCTTAGATGAGTTATGTGATAAGGCATGTTTATAACAGAGAGAATCTAAGAAATTCTTTCAAGATTTATTATATTGGATGTAGAAGATTCAATTAAGAATCTAAAACTAGTTGAATGTCCATGGAAGGACAATTTAACTTTACCATCATTATATTGAGTTATTTGTTTGAGTTGGATATTTGTTGTGGTGGTTATAAAGGTTCAGGTTGGGTGATACCTTTAAGGATCCAGTCTTCTGATATGGTTATATTTTTTCACTGGATAGATTTTTGTGTAGTTATATTTGATCTAGAAATGTCTATTTGGAGGAGTAAGGTTTCATCTTTTTAGGATTAGAATTTATGTTTATCGGCAAAAACAAAAAAAAAACATTGATTTATAATGGATTTTAAAGATCAAGGCTATAAGAAATTATTCTTCAAGCATATTGTAGTTATGAGTTTTGATATATAGAATCATACTCTGTAAGATATTTTTTTTTTAGGGATATAATAAGGTTTAGATAACAATAAAAAAAAATATGATCACTGCATAAACTGAATTCTATAGAACTTAGTAATGAATCATGAAAATTTTAGAATTTAATATTTCCGTGAACAGTTATGATGAAAGTATATTTATTTTTTCTGATAAGGGGTTTGATCCCAACTTATACGAGATCAATATGAATATATTTATCATCTATAAGTATTTCTTCAATATTAATTTCTTCACTTTCAATAACTCATATATATATCATTTTAGTTCGTCTAAATATCTCGTTTTACATCTTTTCTCTCACGTCGAATGAGGATTTTTGAATGGTTTATATGAACTCTGTTCTGTAATTTTGTTTGAAATTAAGAAGGTAATGAATAAGTCAGCATAATTCAAGTCAGCATAGTTAAAGTCAGTGTGGAATTTTACCCCCAAAAACCAGCTTTATAAATCCAGTTGGAGGTCTTTTACTCTTTGATCTTTACCTGTCCCCATCACTTTTGCCCTTTAACGAACACAACTACAGCCTCACACTTATACTTGCATCTAGTCATCTACTTCCCTCTTGTTCACTTATCAGAGACTCCCAAATGCTGCAACGTGTCCCTCGAGATTCTAAAACAAAATACTCAAAATTAAAATGCATTCCTAACCCTAAAAAAAATAAAAAATAAAAAAAATACTAGTGTGGGCATCCAATAAATTTGTCCTCGAACATTGCTTTACCTTCCATTCTCTTCCCACAGCAATTACCAATCCCCATCTCCCTTTCTCTCCACCATTTCTTCACTCCCAGCCTAAAATCATGCTTGAAGAATCCATGTCAATCTGGGCTTCTATGAGTAGTTGGTTTACCCCAACTGTTCTATTTGTGCTTCTCAATCTTATGATTGGCACCATTTTTATTACTTCAAGCCTAGCCACCCACAAACCTAGTGACCAACATCAAGAACAAGAAAGACATGTTCAAGCACAAAATGGTCATGGTCTTGGTCTTGGTCTTGGTCATGGCCACCAGCTTGCTAGATCTCCTTCTGTACTACAAAGACTCAAATCTATCAACTTTTATAGTTATAGATCCCAAGAACCTACAACCTTCACTTTTGAAAAACCTCAAGAATCTGACCAGCATTTCACTCTTCATCAACAAACCCCTCAACAAGGTTATCAATACCACCAAAATCAAAACCAGCCACCTATTTCTAGATCTCCTTCAATGTTGCAGAGGCTCAAGTCCATCAACCTCTACAATTACTTCTCCCAAGAACCCATTAACCCCACCATTACTAATAACCACAAAGATCAAGAAACTACGGCAGCCCATTTCACTTCTCAACAAATGTACGGCCACATACAAGAACTTGATGGACAGCTTCAAGAACAACAAGAGGAAGAGGAAGAGGAAGAGGAAGAACAGACTCTTGAAGAGATATACAGCAAGTTACAAGGAAATAAACTGAGCAAATCCAAGTCAGACACGAAACCAACTTCTGGTGAAGTACCCAAGAAGCTACCGAAGAAAATGAAGAAATCTGCAAGTGCAAAATCTGCTTTTGCCCATTTTGAAGAAGATGACATTGTTGAATCTCGTAGGCCAGCTACCGTGAAAGAAGGGAAGACCTCTACTGAGTTTGATGACACTGAAGTGGATGCTAAAGCCGATGATTTCATTAATAGGTTCAAGCAGCAGTTGAAGTTGCAGAGGATGAATTCTATTATGAAGTACAAAGAGATGATTACTAGAGGGAGTTGAACTCAAAATTGGTTTTGTTTTCTGGGGTTGGTTTTTAATTTTTTGTTTTGTTTTGGGGGCTTTTGTTGAAAATTTAGGATTTTTATTGTGTAGATCAATCAGATCTCCACCTGAAATTTACTTGCTTAATTAATTAATATTCCTGCTTGTCGACGTATTTATCCGCAACATGGTCTCCATCTAATTATTTGTTAATTTCATGTACGACAGCACTATAATGTGAATGGTGACTCTGAACCCCATTGACTTCACGAGTTCATGTGATAAAATAATGGCATAAAACAAAATAAAAAAGAATGATTGAAAAAATGGCCATTTGGGTTCTCGATTCTTGGGTATTTTTTGTTTCAAGGTTTCGCTTCCAGTCAGGGAAAGAAGGCTGTAGCTGTTGCCAGGTTGGGAAAGTTAAAGACAAGAGCCCAGTTGCAGTGGGTACTTTGGCAGAGAGCTCGTGTCTTTATTGTATTTTGACTGATTTGCCCAAAGAAATTTTGTTGATGTCAACAGAAAAGTTGTGGGCAGTCTGGTCAAACCAGTTTTGTGTCCGCATTTTGCTATCCCGAATGCACATGGGAGATTTAATTTTGGTACTGTAGGGTCCTCCACTTCACATTTACTTGTTATTGCATGATACCTACATTAAGTGTTAAGTATAAAACTAATAAAGTATCAAGTATAAAACTAACTAAAAGGTGCGACTATGTTTTTTTTTTACTGGTTTCACTGTTTATTGCGAATGTTTTTTATTTTTTTAATTTTATTCTTATTATTTTTCAGCGATTTAATTTTAATTAAAAATCAATTAATTTTGATTTATTTTAAAAGGATAGAATTAAAATAAAAAAAATTTAAATGAAAAAAGTATCAAATATGGATGATGTTTTATAAATTTTGAAAAAGATAAACTTTGATCTTTAAACTTAAAAAATAACATAAATTATATAATTTTGATATCTTAATATTTTTCAAATCAATTTTGGTTAAAAATTTGTTCTTATTATTTTTTTAGTTTCGGGTTGAGAATGGAGAGAGAGAGGTTGTTGAATTTTAGCGATAAAGAGAGAAACATGTCATTGACATCGATTTAGGCCACCAAAACAAATGATATTCATGTCAAATTGTTTCTTTTGATGAGGTGATTTCATATTAGGTTTTTTTTTTTTAAGTTACTGAAAAAACAGATATGAGTTCGGGTTTATCTCAGTTTTTTGGATGATTTTTTTTGAGCCCCTGAATAGGTTTATCATGATTTTTTAAAGTGTTTTATATGTGTTTTGGGTAAAAAAATAGATTGCGAAACGGGTTTTTGAGTAAAAAAACTTAAGTCCTGATTTTCCGGTTACTGTGGGCAAGATCAAACGACACATTTTCTGATTTTATAAAAAAAAATTAGGATGGACGATATATCTTATACCCCATTATAGCAAAAAAAATAAAATAAAAGCATGGGCGCACAAGCACTAACAAAATGGGTCAGATGGGCTGATATGGCTTGTCAGGCATAATGCCTTGCTCTTTTTTCCTAATTTTTTCTTTGTATATGTTTTTTTTTCAAAAAAAATATTTATATTTAAATTAATATTATTTTTCTCTTTTATTTGTTTTAGAGAGCTTCTTTTAAGTGATGATTATTTTTGGTATGCGTTTAATTTTTGAAGAAGTTTTTCTTATTCATCTATAATTTTTTTTATCATTTGTAAAAATGAATTATATTTTTGAAAATAAAAAATATTTATTTTCAAATAATATTTCTAATATGTGTAGCCTTGCATAATATTTTTTCTCCTTTTATTTCATTCAATCAATTTAATGTGTTTGTTTATTTCTATTATCGTTGGATTGAATAAAAATAATATTGTAATAAAAAAAATTTAGCAAACATAATCAAGTAAATCTCTTGTCTTATAAAATTAAATATCTTGATTCATACATACATGTATGCATAAGTTTTTTTATTTGAATATAAATTTTTTAAACAACAAAAATACATAAAAAAAGCTTTCATATATAATTTTTTTTATAAAAACTAAAAACATCTAACCCAGAAGAGGAAATAGTCAACACTAAGAGTTAGTGTACAGCCTAAGGAGGCGAGATTTCACCATATTTGAGCACAGGGATGTCATAAATATCAAGTCACGGGGTGCCACATGCCTCGTCATATCTTATCTTATAAAATTAAATATTTTTTATAAGATAATCGGGTAAATCTTTTATTTTATAAGATTAAATATCTTGATTCACACATGTATGCATAAGCTTTTTTATTTGAATTTAAATTTTTAAAACTACAGAAATACACAGAAAAAACTTACATATATCAACTGTGGGGCTGAAATGTTTCTTTGCTGCTCTCATGGGGCAATATCCTATAACATGCGATTATTCTTTGAGCCGACGTGGGTCCAAATTTGGCTTTATCCCTGAGGGGAAATTCTCAGATGATAAATTTAGAGACTATTGTAAGAAATAGTGCCTAAATGAGCTTGAATGTTCGTTCCAATATGGAAAGGGGATGCTATGATTATGGTGGAAGCAAGAACAGACATGGCGAGTGCT
>Ga0307517_10005343_pt1 | contig 19397 bp, 22 predicted proteins | sample 23_EM_MG_FD_194515 | JGI IMG/M metagenome (GOLD analysis project Ga0307517, IMG submission 194515) | Populus trichocarpa ectomycorrhiza microbial communities from riparian zone in the Pacific Northwest, United States - 23_EM | ecosystem: Host-associated > Plants > Roots > Unclassified | place... | reverse complement strand
CTAGGTCCTCTGCGCTCTACCGTGCGAACGGTAGTCATGGGCTCAGTCAGTATACCCCCAGTCATGGACGTCAGACCCTTCTTCTGCATGTTTTCCGAACTCCGGGACGTGCACATACCCGGTCCACAGTTCTCCAGCGTCACACCAAACGGAGAGTCGAGACTCGCGAAGGAATTCACCTTGCCGCCGTTGAATGGTCAACTCGAGCTATTGTTCCTCTACCACGGGCTCGAGGGCGTCCTCTCTTCGCTTTCGAAACTCCCCCTGCGATTCCATTCAGTAACGGTGTCGCCCCCGAGTGGACACTGTGACCTCGAGATCAATAACATCTTGCTCACCTGCGGAGAGACCATAAAAACGTTCCGCGTAAAGCGCATGAAGCTCGGTACGTCTCTACTCTCCACCCACATCTCTACCACTCGAATACCGACGAACGACATCCCTTAGACGTGCAGGTGCTTCGCCCAATCACTCTGACCCCCTGCACCGAACTCGAGGAAATTCGAATAAGCCTCCGAGACGCTCGGGACCCCGGACCGGGGACAATCCACCTTTTCGACTCGGTCACTTCCCCTCACCTCTCCCGAATCATCCTCCATTTCGTCATCCCGTTCAACTCCCGAAAGCTCGACTCATCTATATACCCTACCGATTGGAGCGGAGTCGACGAAAGCCTATTTAGGTTGGCGGAACGTGTACGGGTGATGCACGAGTCCCAATCCTCGGTACTGGATACCACGCCCAGCTGGACGGCGTCGAGGCAAAAGAAAGAGGCGAAGAGGTTGCAGGTGATAGTTGAGGCACGGTTCTTGTTCGTGCTTGTGGGTGCGGAGAAGGTGGATTTTGGTGCCTTTTTATCCAAATTTAGGGAGGTCGGAGACGTCACCTTTGTCCCACAAAAGATTCGGACCTTGAACGAGGATGAATCTCTTGGGTGGTCGAAATTGACAGCGCTCTAAGGGGTTCTCAAGGTGATACATTACTACGTAACCACTGGATATCATGTATTTGGATTCGGGTACCAGAGAAATCATAATACCCAGGCCACTGGCCGCTCGAGTGACACATCGCACAGGGTCAAATGGTAAGAGCAATGTAGTCAAGGGTGAGCTAGAACGATAGAACATCAGTCAATATGTCCTTAAGGCGGGCATGATTGTCGGGAATGGAACCCACGTGAGTCCACACAATCATCCCATCCTCTCCAAGGGTGACTTCATAGTTAGCGGGGTCAATAACTCGTCCACGGATATCAAACGGTGCAGAGGTTACACGGTATGAGAGGGACGTTTGAATTCCATCCAATTCAACAGAACCGGGACAAGAGCTTGGTGAGGTCACGACCCTTCTCAACCTTTCCTCACCCCCCGCTTCAAATTCCTGGAATAACCTCTTGCCGCTCTCGGTGACATCTGGCGATCCATGAAACGGTAGGGGATTGAAGTCATATACCGTAATTCCGACCTCCCTCGGGGTCCTCTGAGGTACGGTCGACGGGTCAAGGGAACCCAACCGAGCTATCTTCCATCCAAATTGGAAACTCATCTGTCGAGCCTCGACACCACCGAAGAGCCTACTTCCTGTTGGACCCCACATATCCCAGTCAAATACTACTGTGGAGGGGGCTGGTTTCGAAGGGATGAGGTGGAGGAGAGTACGCAGTGGGACTACGAGGGAACAATCTGGGTTTCTCCAAGACATGCGGGACGGTAACAACCACAGAGTCAACAGTAGTCGTTTTCCAGAGGAGTAGAACGGAACGGATGGATCCCCTGGTGGAGGGCAGCTGTTATAGGTGCTGTTCAACCTCCCCTGAGTGAGATACCAGTTTTTACCTCCCGTGGGATGGGGTAAATCGAAGGCACAGAGGGGGGTGCGCATTCGTGGAGATGTCCCAGAAGCAGCGGCACTCTTTGCGTCAGGAATGCGAAAGATAGCAAAGTGGGATGGGCGGTCGGTCGGCCCCCGCCCAGTTACATAACATGCGACGAGTTCCTCGGCGAGAAGAAAGAAATCATCACAAGGGTAGATGATTTCCTTTGAATACAACGTCAGTATGGGGACTCCAAATGGGTGCAAGGCGCCCACACGTACAGCGAGCATCGTCCCTGTCCTCCAGTTGTAGACGAGTATAGATTCTTCGAACTTGAACGTAAAGCGGATGTGCGTCGAAGCTACAAAGCAGGATCCATGTATATCTATCTCGACGGCCGAATCCTGTTCGACCGGTATACCGATCGTGGGATGGGCCACATCAGGGTACGGTTCGAAGGTCGAAAGCGACAGAATGTGGATATCCCTATGGCGCACTAGTGTTAGCAGCGAGTAAGTCTGCTTGAGGGTCGACGACGTGCATACTCTTCGTCCGGTATAACAAGTAAAAGATCTTGACTTGGATCAATCCCTGTAAAGGTGACTGCTGGGCCGTCCTCAGACCAAGTGCGTTCATCCAATCGGCGATGCTTCGACTTCGGTTGGTATCTCTGGGTTCTTAACTTGAACTGCGGATCTTCGTCGTCGTCGTCCCTCGTAATGACTTCGCCCAAGACGAAGGTTCCTCGACTGTGAGAGATATTCCCGATCGCTTCTCGCCATCCACCCGCAGACGACCAGGCGAGGTTCTCCCAGTCTCGTCGGTATGATCGGACTGCCTCCAAGCACTCCGGCAAACCGAGGGTGCAGGTGGGGTTTGGTTCTACGCCTGCCAAGCTAAGCCAGAGTTTATACTGGAGCAACGACGATGACTTGATGACATCGTTGAAAGACTTGTCGACCTTTCAAAGGGTGTTAGTGCCCGGTTGCGAGCAGTGAGAAGGGATATATGTATTACGAATCGACATGAAGTGAGAGTGGAAACGTCCAAGTCGTCGAGTATCTTGATGAAAAGTTCTACCGGTAAGTCTGCGAGCATAGTCGGCTAGAGATTAGATCCTTGGATCCACAGGGAGACAGTCGGGTGGTGGTGATGGGTTGGGCGGGGAGAGTCACCTATTGGCGCTTGCGGCTCGGGTGCAACTTTGGCCCGGATTATTTGCAACACACCTACTCAACACCTCCACGCAAAGTTAAGATCGGTACAAGAGTGATAAATCGCCAACATTAATTAAGTACAGCTTAACAAACAGGCGAGAAACCAAGTCGTTATCAGCTGCTCAACCTGTGGGTGTCTGCAGTGCTGCGCCGGCCTCTCCCCCGACATGACGTTTCTTCTTCTTTTTCTTCCTCCGCTTCTTCTTGGGGCTGGGTCCCGCGTCATCGCGTATGGCAGGGGGGCCATGCAGGTTCAGGACTGGCAGTATGTCAGATGCTGGCTGAGGAATCGCTACCACGTTCTTAGTGACGGGCTGTTTTTCCTCTTCCTCATCGTCCGACTCATCAGTGTTAAGGGTTGGTCTAGAATGTCACGCATGTCATGAATTAGTCAGGGATTTGCGGGGAGAGGCAGTAATAACTTACTTGGGTGTCGAAGTTGTGTTGAACACATGCTTCGAGGAGGACGGCCCTGGAGCACTGTCGTCCTTGGCAGGGGCGGCGACCACCTTCTCTTTCACAGGTTTGGTTTCGAAAGCTGGAGGGGTACCTGCGAGTTTATGGGGAGGAGCCGCGGGTGGGACGTTTAACCCTTTGCCCTTCTTTTTGCTGGAGGCGAAAGGATCTAGCCTCGGCTTCTTCTGAATGACTCTAGATCTACTCTCTTCCTCGTCATCTTCAAGGGCAGGAACGGAAGTAGCGTCGCCAGAATTTGTTTCATCCCGCTCTCGTTTCTTTCCGAGCATTTTGTTCTTGAGTTTCATTTCACCCGGCCCAGATTGAACCTGTTTCTCTGGAAGTTCTGCGCCAACGCCCAAACTGGAGGGTGATCAAACCATCGGGTGCAAGTCCCACAAAGGGCCAAGACTCACCGCGGGGGACGCCGCATTATTTCTTCGAGCTCCTTTTCGAAATCTCTCTTCGGAGCGGAGGGCGTTTTCTTGGGCTTCAGCCAAGTAGAAGTAACACTGTAGATTCTCGCGAGTGAGGCGTCCACTCTCGCTTGAATGGTCTCATCGTCGAGTTCCTCCTCTTCCTCTGACATTCGTAAACAAGATACCGGGTATTAGGGATTTGGAAAATGATAGATGTGTTGAGCAAGACGCGGGGACACGGCCGAAATTGAAGAGGGGGGATGGTCGAGCTACAGACTGGGTGTCGGAGCTGACCTTCATGGCGGACGGGGTCACACGCTTTCTTCCGAAAAACCGCCACTTCATCCCAAACCATGTCTTTGCTCGCCCGTGCTCCACGTCTGGCCGCTCGTTCTGCGCGTTCTAACGTGCTCGTTCAATCCCGTGGCATGCACGGCGAATACAAGGTTCGTTTTTCTAGGGGGACGTTCGCTTTCCAGGCGGCAGGTTAACGAACGTGGTATGCAGCACATCCCGTTCGACTACGACAAGAAGGTTCCTTTCGCCATCAAGACCTTCCTCTACCTCAGCACCGGATTCGCCATTCCATTCGTTGCCTCTTACTACCAACTGTAAGCGATCCCCCAGACGCCATACGCATGGTGTATGCCGCGGCAAAGTCTAATCCCGCTCCCAGGTCCAAGAAATAAACTAGCGTTCTCCCCCACGGATAAACAGACGAATAGATTTATTTTCTCTTCTGGCCGGGCTTGGTTCCCCCACTCGGCTGAGTGGTCAAGCAGTTGCACGCGTCCCTCAAGGATTTTGGCTTCTCCGTCAGCATCTGCAGGCATTTTTCGCTCGCTTTTTGCACCGCCACGTCCAAATTTGCATCCTTGGCCTCGCAGAGTGTGTTCCCATGCCAGACGACTGCTACACTTCAGCAAAATCCTATGGAACCGGGAGACAACCGACTCACTCTTGCATGAATGAACCCCATTCACAACATTGTGGACTCTTGAGTACTGCCGACATCCCAACCGGTTTAACATCTCCAACACCGCGTCGGCTGCATGACGGGCGAGCATTTCAAGAGTCACAAACTCGTCAAAGAACGGCTTGAAGGCTGTTTCGAAGAATTTTTCCGCTCCTTCGAGGGTGCAGTTGTCCGAGACGTATAAGGCCCCTAGGATACCTTCCATGATGTCTGATAGTGCCTGGGCAGGTGCTGTCAGCCAGAGCGCCCCTAACTTCCATGGCCGACAGACGCACCTTGGGGGTTTGAAGCCGGAGCCAGTATTGACCTGGGGGCCTACCTTCCTGCGACGAAGTTCGTTGCTCTTCTTCCAGTGCTGTTGTGACTGCAGATACGTAGGCGCTCAGACTCTTTGAAATGCCGTACGCTCTTGTATCCACAAACTGGTGTATCCCACACTTGACGCACAAAGCAGCCAAGGCAGAATTCGACACCATTGTACACTAATCACGCCATCATCAACGTGGTTCCGGGAACAGTTCAAGTGAGACGGACCTTCAAGAGTGTCAGACTCCCCGGGGCCAAGCTTGGTTCACGCTCGTGGATGTATCTGATCGTCACTGAAGCATGACAGTTACACAAACGCCCACAAGCGGCAGAAAGGCAACTCACAGAAATCCAGTATGCCATCTCCGATAAAACCGAGTCGTTCGCAGCTTGTACTCTGGTACTGAGGTGCTGTTCTGTTTGCCTATCGGATTACGATGTTGAGCATTGGCGGATCGATCACAGAGGAAGCGGATCTCCTCACCAACGCCTGTGCGAGGTAATACGTCCGTTTGAACTTATGGCCAATAATTCTCTCCAGCGCTTGTATGACGTTCGGGTTCAATAGGTGGTCCACCTCTGCTGGAGGTTCAGGAAGCATTTTCTTGCCTATGTCCGAGGTGGCGTCGTATTCCAGCACGGGGATCGCAAACGACTGCGTGACGATATACACGCCAGGAAAGCCGACGGAAAGGTACGCAGCACCGAGGATGGCTTCAACAACATCGGCCAAGGTCTGAATATCAACCAAGTGTTAGGAGTCACTCTGCTCGTATGGATCGTGTGAGGTCGGACCTTATCCCCAAGTTGGTGTGTTTTCGCATCTTTGTGAACGACATACCCAGTGTCATCGGGACCCGCTGCCGGTTTGTCCTCTGGGGTGGGTAGCATCTCGTCATTTGGCACGGGATTGAAAGAATTCCGGACGGAAATACTCGCGGGGTACCACGTCTTGACCGAGAACCTCTTTGACAGGACGAATTGAGGGAGTTCAGCGTTCACTGCGTGCTGATACAACGCCTTGTTGTTGATTATGTCTCTTCGGTGAGCGTGTAAGTGGCTCTGCGTGCCGAAGTCGTGCATGAAGACGTGACATGAGATCAAATATTTCAGGATAGCATCGCCTGGCCAAACAGGTGAGATCGTTTGGATAGGAGAAAGGTAGGTCCATCATTACCAAGGATCTCCAGCCGTTCGTAGTTGAACTCTGCCTCTGCGCCAGGTGGTGTCAATGCCTCTCGTAGAAGGTCCTCTCGGATGACGTTATCAAACATCCTCGCATTGAGCTCCTTGACAAGCAGAATCTCGTCGATTTTCGTCATAATAGAAGGCAAAGTGAGGGCTGTTCTTGCAATGCTATGAAATAATCCAGGCTCGTAAGTGGTGAGTTTAGATAGGGTAAAGGGGCCAACCTAGCCGGAACAGTCGATTTGACACAAAGCTCGGGGATGAATGCTGTACAAAATTGTGGTTATATTGAACATCGGGGGGAGTCCAGCTTACTTTGAGGGGTGCTCTTCTCGGTAACCTGAGATTTAGGGGAAAGATCGAGTTGATTGACAACGCCAGGAGCAACCTCCACCTCCACCAATGGCTGATTAAGGTTCTTGATACCTTGGAAATCCTTGATGCGGACCTTGCAATGCTCCAAATAACTTTCGTATCCATGCTGACGCTGCGGGGATATGAGCAAGGATAAAAGACCGAGCTACGAGACCCGTACCTCCCCTTCTCGAGGTTTATGCAATGGCGTGAGGTCCTCACGAATCTTGTCCACGAAGTAATGCTTCGTATACTCGATCTTCCTATCCTGGACCACAGCGTCGTCGAGGTGTTTTATGATCCTCTCGGTGCTGTCCGTTGCGATGGGCAAGAACGCGGAGGCGGCCATACTCATCACAATTCCGGACGCACAAGGGCTGTCCAGACCTGGGTGTCCTTCGTGGGCCCAGTATGCTTCATGAAGAGAGTTCAGGAGTGCGGTGTTAGGTTCCAGGGGAAACAACAGATACGGAAGACTGTCCAGGTCGCAAACGAATGGCTTGTTGCCAACGAACCGCATGATGCGGAGGGTGGTGCGACGCAACTGTTCAAGTTCGTGAGGGGAGAAGAGTCCTGGCTGACACTTCCGCAATCGCGCATTCACGGCGTTTCCTGAGATGAATAACGGGAAATCCGATATCGCTGGCAAGGGGTGCCGTGTCAGAATGGCAAGCAGGCCAAACTCCCCAGTCGAGCCGTTGATAGATACGATGGTAGGATACCATTGGCCCCCCAGATTATTGGTCGATAAGGACCAGAAGAGTGGAGTCCTCCGAGGGTGAGTGCGGACGCCGTTTGACTTTGCCTTCTTTGACTGCTGGGGTTCGATCGATCGAGGAGGCGGCACAAAGGGATATACGGCGGGAAAGTGCGCTGGTTCAAGTAAGCCGTTCATCTGGAGGAGCTTGCAGGCAGAGAGACAACCGGAAAGCAGCGCCTCTAACTTGGAGTGGCCGTATCCTTCGATTTTGTTGCAGTCCTTGAAACCTGGGATGTCGACCCGGCAAACCTTTTGGGGAGTTTCATCCCTTTTCGAAAAATACGTGGTGTGTTGGCCGGGAACACCAAGGCCGGACTTGGATCGTTCTTGGAGGATAAGATGGATGGCGGTCAGCGCGTGGGGAGGAGATAGCCAAGCACCAGTTGTTGAGTCTCGAAGCTTCTGATGTGTGAGATGTAGAGTAGGGGATTCAGTGGAGGAACGAATGTAGATTGATGTAGGTGGGATGGCTCCGTCGAGTCTTGTAACATTTTCGATCCATTCCTGGGCTGCCGCATCGGAGGGGATAGGGTGTAAAAACCTCGTATCTTGAAGTCTGCCCCGTTCCACCATCTGAACCAAATGATTCGTGGTAGCCTCACGACAGAGTGCTTGGGTCAGATGACAGGGGAGTTCGTCGAACCTAATGAGATTCAAGATATGGACGAGGGATGTAGGTCCGACGTACGAGATGAGAGCTGGTGCTCGGAGGGTTAGAACGACGGGGAGCTGTGTGGTTACGATTACGTTGAAATTTCCGTGTTCAACAGCCTCCTTCACCCACATAAAGTCAGAATTCGTTTGTAGTGGACGTTGACAGAACTGTACCTGAACCAGTTGAACCCTGTAGTCCTGGATAAGCGTCGGTCTCAAACCGTCGTGGACGTGACCCGTCAGCATCCGTACGACAACTCGTGCGACTGCGTCGTGACGCACTGTTTCAAGTCAGCTCCTGGTGAGAACTCAAGTCGTTATAACTCACTAAAGACCACAACTCTGCGAGCGTCACCGAGTTGAGGTAGAGACCTAAGTGTTTGACAGAGGGCACGGAACTTGGGGCTGGAAGCTTCCCTCTGGGGGCCACGTAGTTTTGCAAGAGAATGTGCGATGAGCCCCGCCAGCGGGTGGGACAAGTTCGGAACGTTTTGAATCTTGCCAATATCCTCCATAATCATCCTCCACAGGATAACACACCCAGCTGGTCCCAACCACCTGCAAACGACATAGGCATCGTGACAAAGGGTCGGAAAGAGCTGAGCCAGTTCTGTAGCCTTCGGTATCAAGTCTTCGTAGAAATACCCCGCGACATTGGGCATAGGACACGCGTCATAGCTGATGGTGGACTCTGCGGGTGTGGTTGAGGGATCTTGAGATGTTTTAGTACGCTTGAGTGGGAGAGATTGGGAAGATTCGGGGGTGTCTCGGGCCCTTTTCAAGGTTCCAGCATGACTGCCTTTCTTCTCAATAGGGTCTGACATGCGAGGGGCTGTGGCGGTTGTGGCCGTGGTGAGTCTGAGTCGATCGAATTCTGATTTCGTCTAGCTCAAGGTTGACTCTCACCGTAGTCAAGGCTGTCCCCATCCCACCGCAACATTTAAGCTGATGCCACTTACACCGCGGCACCCAACGCTACATGTTCAACAACGCCCTCGTTCTCGATAAGCTAGGAGAACAACCAAACGGCACGCCACGCCACGGACCCACCCCTCGCAAGCGGGTCAGATCTTCACCATGCCTTCCTCAGGGATTACCCTCTACAGGTACGCAGACGGACCATTCCCGGTCACCAACCAGCACTTCACATTTCATTCGTGTAGAAGTGCTTGAACGCGATGCAGAGGAGGAAGTACCCAAGTTGATGATACGACAATTGCTCCACAGTCCATCCCCACCCCCCGAATCTGAGACATCTGAAGAGGCTCCTAGCACGCCTACAACACCCACAACCCCAACCACGCCACGCTCGCCGATCTTTGGTAAGAATCCTTTCTTTAGGAGACCCGGTGGGCCAAAATCCCCCTCCGCGGGGTTGTGGCAAGGCTCGGAGCCCCAGGTTTGTACCCCTAGCGAACAGAATAATCTCTCGAGGCTAACTCCCGCAGTCATGGGAGGTATTCAGAGCGATTGAAAGGAAGGATCTCATGTTTCTCATGGAAGTCCGTGACCGCGCGTTTCATGTAGGTTGCGATTCGTTCCAGCATGAACCTGGACTTACGACTCAACCAGGTATTGTTAAAGAAATCGGGCGATGCTACGCCTTTAGTGCATTCAATGAGGATCGGAAAGTCACATTCTGATGTTACTATCGTTCTACTCGGTGCTCTATCGAGGTGGGTCAACCACCTACCCGACGAGGAGGTCAACCTCCCGAAAACCAAGGTACTCCTGAGAGCTTTGCGTGAGTCCGATGCCATCGTTAGATATTTGTCATTCTTACTTGCTTTTGCGTAGGGACAAATCTGAAGCTCGCGATCGACTATGGTCTTCAGAGTGAACAAAGCGATCTAATCGCCTCGTTTATGCAGACTCTGATCATGAGCGAGGGAGAGAAATGGGTTCAAGATCAGACAGTCGCCATCGCTATTGCACTGCGTTCAGGGACTGAAGGGAAACCCGTGACGACCGCAGAGACATGCGTTCGAAAGTTTGCTACCCGTGAGCTTGGGCGGGCAAAGTACATATCGGCGCTGGAGGATTAGTGAGTCGGCTCCTGTGAAGTGCACGGAATCGCAGCAGTAATTTCTACTTAGTGTTGCAAACGCCACTGCAGATCTCGTCATGATGGCTGCTTGGCACTGTGCCCAGGACTTTCTCCCAGATGCCGAATCCATACCAGTGAGTTTGGTTCCGGTCCGCGTTTTCACTGACTGAGTGGCTGGGTATTAGACGTGGTATTTTGCTCGTGACGATCGGGTTCACAAAACCCTCGTCCATAACCTGGACAAGTACCAGACTATCATCAACCAGAAGGGTGGACGTCGGCTAAGGTGGCAGTTCCGGGTTCTGAGGGCGGTGATGGAAGGCCGCTCCAGCAGTAACAAGGTAAGATCCTGTTGAATCTCTCATGGATCCGCGAAAGCCAAACAACTCTTAGCAAAAAGTTGACGTTCTACGGACGGAGTTTGACGAAGGTCAGGGAGTGTGACACGGTCACCACGGAAAGGGCCGAGGGCCTTTTGCTCCTCACTTCTTCGATGGGCCCTTCAAGGGTACCATCGATTCGCTTGTATAAGGTGCCTTCCGAGACAAAGCACACACCTCGGGTTCGGCGTATCATCGAGCGAAGAGCAATAGTATCATCGTTTCGCAGAAGGGCACGGACGGTCGAACCGCTGTTGGCAACCCAGCCACGATTGTCACTTGGAATGTCCATCAGGTGATTCAATGAGTCCGCGGTAGGATACATTTCCATGTATGAGGACCAGAGACGGGGGCGATCTTGTCATCGTACGTCTCGTACGAACAGACCTATTTAATAGAGATAATTGTATGCGGTCTGAATTTGAGACGAGGCTCAGCATAGGGTTGTTACAAGCTACGGGGTACACATGTGCAAAACAATCTGAACACGGGAGACATCACGGGATATAGAGCAACGATGAGCGGTGGGACAACGAATATAGAGACAGATACAAACGAGAACGTTCTTGGAGGAAGAAAAAGAGGGAGGTGGAGTATTGAGAGACATGACAGGGGACGGGACGAGGGGAAAAGGTGTTGGTGACTTGCGCGAGGGTCGTTCGGTTGAAGAAATAGAGACAGCCGTCGATCCTTTCATTCACTGAGCTGAGAATGGAAAGTCGGTACGTGTCAGAAGCAACGCCATTTCCGGAGGCTTACCTTAGTTCATTGCCGCTTCAATCCGTTGGAGGAGATTCCTAGTGATGCCCGCACTCTTCGTGATCCCGAGCTTCTCAAACACATCGATGGCGCGCAATGCCTCGAATTTCGCCTCTTCGAACCTATCTTGCCTATACCAAAGTTGGGCCTGCAGGTCCATTGCTCGGGCCAGGAAGTACGCGTTATTGACCGCGTACGATTTGGCGCGTTCAATGTGGGTGTTTCCGTCGTCGAACCTATGTTGGTCGGAAAACAACAGTGCCAGGGAGTAATGAATCCAAAAAAGCCGATCGTGCCAGCCGAAAGGGGATGCAATTTCGAGGGCCGCCTCGATATGGTGAATGGCCTTCTCTATTTCGCCCTTGGATTGATATATTTCGCCAAGAGCACGGTGACAATCGCAGACCTGAGATTCTTCGCCTTTCCCCGGGAAGAGATCGAGAGCGTGGAGTGCGGCTGCTTCTGCAGCGTCGGGTTGTTTGTCATCACGCAGCAGCCAAGCGAGCGCGCTCAAACACGAGGCTTGTTCCACTGTGTTGTTGAGCCGTTCGTAAATCTTCGATGCTTCTTCCACACACCGCACCCCTTCCATACGAAGGCCTAGCATCCGGTTTGTATGGGATAATTCCTTCAACGCTTTAGCGACCTGAAAGTCTTCCCCTTGTCCCCTCCAAAGCTCTAAAGCATAGGTGAGCACCCGCTTACATTCAGTGTGATTTCCGGCCCCTCCAGACAACCGTGCGAGCCGGAACAAGGATAGTGGCTTGGAGGGATGGTCGTTCGGGAGCTCCTCGATCCTTGGCCCCAGCACTGTGAGCCGTGGTTTGTGCCAGTAGAGGTGGAGAATGAAAAATGAGCAAGCATCCCAGACGTTGCTTGAGTTCACGTCAATTGTTGTGAAGACATCGAGCAGATGTTCAACATTCACATCCTCTGACACGATCCACCGTGTTTCTTTGAACCCGGGTCTGTTAGGATTGGGATGAACCAACAATCGGTTGAAGTAGTGGTCCTTGGTCGTGCACAGGAGTAGAGATGACTTTGGATCTTTGGGTCGAAGGTGGTCCCGGAGCGGCGCCAGCATCGTGATGAAGCCTTCACTCCGATATGTCAGAGAAAGGACGCAGAACTTGTCGAATATCTTCTTCCTTCCTGGGATTGTGGGGAATAGCCAATCAAGATTCTTCTCATCGACTCCTTGGGGGAAGAAGGCGACGACTCCAAGGAGGTCCCGCGCCTCAGGCCCAAGTTCTTGAAACATTGCGGAGGAGAGTGAGAGTTCAATGGTTGTGGCAAGGCTCTTGTTTTGTTCTGTCTGGAGCACGTCCGTCCGGCGCTCGGCCCACTCGCTGGCCAACCGAGTGGTGTCCCACCTGTTGTGATGGGCGACCGTGGCAAGTAGGGTGATTGATAACGGGTGAAAATCGAGCTGCTCCAGGATGTTGTTGATCATATCAGACCGTTTGCCGTGCTTGTAGATGCGATAGAAGGTGTCACATGCGGCCTCCATTGATAGTGTTGGGACGTCGACCCACTCGCAGTTCGGAGGGACAGTGGAAATTCGGGACGTGATGCAGGGGCAGATGCTGCCGAGCTGACCGAGCTCCTCCACAACATCGTATATCTCCTGTGCATTTGTGCCCTGGGGATCGAGTATGGATTCAGCGTTGTCGAGGACTATGAGCATTCTCTTGGAAGATAAGAATGGTCGTAAGGGGGTCAGATCCTTGGGATTTTTGACACCTGCGCCGGTGGCATCGGAGAGCCGACGGAGGAAATGAGTGAGCGACGCGGGGAACTTGTCACAACGAATGAAACGACGGTCGTCGCCAAACCGATGTTTGATTCGATCGTCATGGAGGACCGTCAGAGCGATGGATGTCTTGCCGATCCCGCCAGCACCTATCAGAGCAGTCGAGGTGAGGTTTACCGCGAAACCGACGATCTTTTCGATCAACCCGTCGCGTCCAAAAAAGGCCCACGGTGGTGGAGGTGGCGATTCCCCGGGTGCGCTAGATGCAAACATAAGGTACTGTACCCTCCGATAGTAAAATTTACCGACCTGCTTTGGGTCTAGGCGGTGGTAAGCATTTATTCGGTGATCCCAGGGAATACGTGTCATTTACCGCCTGATTTTGACCGTCAGTATCCTCGCGGATTTTCAACCCGTTCTGGTGCATGTCTGCGACTATGGTATGAGTATTGATGGCCAGCTCAGTCTGAAGAGGGGTCGGTTAGCGATGTCCAAGCGGGAGCAGACTGAACATACGTTGAAGACGATAAGGATTCTGTTAAGATCTGACCTCCAATCGGCGATCGTATCCTTGTCACTCCTTGCATGAAAAAATCGAGAGACTGCGTTACGTCCGCCCTTTTTTTAAATCTTCTTCTGCATTTCCGCGACAGTTCTGCGATCGAGAGCACGGTAAGTGGAAGGATTCGAGATGTATATCACCTGTTCCACTCACATTGTCAATTGGTTTATCGCATCGCACACGGATCGACTGAGGTCGTCCAATTGCTTTCCGCCCATTCCCCGGTCGAGCGCTCTACATATATCGGCGCAGAATAGCCCAAGCTCGACGTAATCCAGCTTGTTAGCCATGGAGTCCTGACTACGTGTGAGCCTAGAACATCCTATCACAGAATAGGAGACGTACCCGGATCATTGTGAGAAGGATACCGACGGAGCCAAAAGCAGCCGTGGCTGGCGTGACGCTCGAGGCCTCCTTCGCAATATTCACGATGTCGATAGCCACATTCAATGAGGAGATAACACCCTCGCGCTTCTTGGGTTGTTGGGATTCGGTTGCCATCGTCGAAATGTGAGGTGGTTACGAGGAAGTGGTGTGGCGCGCAGGCTGTGAGGAAGAACCCGAACCCGAATAGAGATTGGCGGCCATTTTGTCATGGCATGCTTCGTGCAAACAGGCCCATTTGGTAAAGAGAATTGATTTCGTGACCGTCCATTTGAAGTCACAGTGCGATCAGCTTATAATCCAAACGCTTCGATCCCTCGTTTCTCATTCCGCTGGTTCGGGGGTAAGTATCCCCAACTTTGTCTCAATCATGAGTGGTGTCCGCACCCCCACGTCGTTTTTATGTATAGATTACGGGAAGAATTTCAGACCTGACTGTAAGAACCACACTCCTACGAACACCAGACTGAGCACCGCGGGGCCAAGGTCCATTTGGAAAATGGTGTAGATCCACAACACTGCCAGCGGCGGTGCCTGGAGGACGTGAGTTAATACCCTGGAATTATGTTGCGCTGCGTACCTGTTGCATGACCACCTTCCATGAAACTCTGTTTACAACCCAGACTAATCACGGGCCGACGATGAGGGCCATGACGAAAAGAAATATTTCTCCCGGTTTCGCTTGTGCTTGTTCGCTATTCATCGGATTCAGGCTGAGGTCTGGAGAAGGAGCATTCAAGCGCTCACTGTAGTAGGCGAAAATCGACAGGACTAGGGAGAATAAGTATGGAACACACGATTATAATTCGACGAACGAACGAACTCGGTAGGGCGGATACCAGCCGGTCCCATATGCCTTTGGTGTCAGCCTTGCGAGCGTACTACTGACACACCAAACTATTTCCCAAATCCATGAGTCGCGCCTCGTCACCAAACCCAGACTCACATGTCCACCATACCAAGAAGAAACGTAAAGGGGGCAACGAGCAACGTCGCGTTCAGGATCTCCTTAGCAAATGGGGTTTCTTCTGAGTCCGAGTCTTCTACTCGTGTTGTGCGTGGTGGGTTTGGCAGCTGCTTGAGCAGACCGGTTTCGTTGATGAGCCTCCATTGTTCCTCTTGGCCTTTTGTTCGTTTCTTCGATGGACCCTTCAAGGGTACTATCGATTCGCTTGTACGAGGCGCCTTCCGAGACGAAGCACACGCCTCGGGTTCGGCGTGTCGTCGAGCGAAGTGCAATAACATCATCGTTTCGCACAAGGGAACGGACGGTTAAACCGCTATTGGCAACCCAGCCGCGATTGTCAGTTGGAATGTCCATCAGGTGATTCGGTGAGTCCGTGGTAGGATACATTTTCAATGTATGAGGATCAGAGACGGGGGGGGGGGGCGATCCTGTCATCGTACGCCACGTACGAACAGACCTTTTTAATAAAGATAATTGTATGCGGTCTGAACTTGAGACGAGGCTCAGCCGAGGGTCGTTACAACCTACGAGGTGTGTATGTGCAAAACAATATTAACACGGGAGATAAGGGGACAGATCACAGGTCGTAAAGTGACAACGAGTGGTAGGACAACAAATATAGAGATGGATACAAACGAGAACATCCTTGAAGAGGAAGAACAAATAAGGAGGGGTGGGATTAAGAGACGTGACAGGGGACGGAACGAGGGTAAAAGGTGTTGATGACTCGCGGAAGGACCGCCCGTTTGAAGAAACAGAGACAACCGTCGATGCGTTCATTCAGTTCCCCGAACTGAGAACGGAGGGTTAACACTCATCGTGCATCAACAGTAGCACCATTTCTGGGGGCTCACCGTTGTATTGCCGCTTCAATCTGTTGAAGGAGCTGCCTGGCGATCTCTACATCCCCCGCAGCGCCGAGCCTCTCAAATCCATCAGCGGCACGCAATGCCTCGGATTTCGCTTCTTCGAACCTATCTTGCTTATACCAAAGCATGGCCTGCAGGTTCATTACTCGGGCCAGTAAGTATGGCCTATCGACCGCGTACGATTTGGCGCGTTCAACGTGGGCGTTTCCGTCGTCGAACCTGTGCTGGTCGGAAAACAACTGTGCCAGGGAATGATGAATCCAAAAAAGCCGACGGTGCCAGCCGAAAGGGGATGCAACTTCGAGGGCCGCCTCGAAATGGTGAATGGCCTTCTCTATTTTGGCCTTGGATCGGTATATTTCGCCAAGAGCGCGATGACAATCGCAGAGCTGAGATTCTATGCCTTTCTCCGGGAAGAGATCGAGAGCGCGGAGCGCGGAGTCTTCTGCAGCGTCGGGTTGTTTGTCATCAAGCAACAGCAAAGCGAGGTCCGTCAGGCATCGAGCTTGTCCCACCGTGTTGTCGAGTCGTTCGTAAATCTTCAACGCTTCTTCCACACACTGCACCCCTTCCTTATGAAGGCCTAGCATCCGGTTTGTATCGGATAATCTCCTCAACGCTTCAGCAGCCCCAAAGTCTCTCCCTTGCCCCCTCCAAAGCTCTAATGTGTGGGTGAGCACCCGCTTACATTCCATGTGATTTCCGACCCCTCCAAACAACAGCGCGAGCCGGAACAAGGATCGTGACTTGCAAGGATGGTCGTCTGGGAGCTCCTCAATCCTTGGCCCCAGCACTGTGAGCCGTGGTTTGTGCCAGTAGAGGTGGAGAATGAAAAATGAGCAAGCGTCCCAGACTCTGCGTGAGTTGGGGTCAATTGTTGTGAAGACATCGAGCAGATGCTCGACATTCACATCCTCTGACATGATCCACCATGTTTCTCTGAACTCGGGTTCATTAGGATTGGGATGAACCGACAATCGGTCGAAGTAATGGTCCTTGGTCATGCACAGGAGTAGAGATGATTTTGGATCTTTGGGGCAAAGGTGGTCCCGGAGCGGCTCCAGCATTGTGATGAAGCCTTCACTCCGATACGTCAGAGAAAGGACGCAGAACTTGTCGAATATCTTCTTCCTTCCTGGGATTGTGGGGAATAGCCAATCAAGATTCTTCTCATCGACTCCTTGAGGGAAGAAGGCGACGACTCCAAGGAGGTCCCGCGCCTCAGGCCCAAGTTCTTGAAACATTGCGGAGGAGAGTGAGAGTTCAATGGTCGTGGTAAGGCTCTTGTTGTGTTCCGTCTGGAGCATGTCCGTCCGGCGCTCGGCCCACTCACTGGCCAACCGAGTGGTGTCCCACTTGTTGTGATGTGCGACCGTTGCAAGTAAAGTGATCGACAGCGGGTGGAAATCGAGTTGCTCCAGTATGTTGTTGGTCATATCTGACCGTTTGCCGTGCTTGTAGATGCGATAGAAGGTGTCGTGTGCGGCCTCCATTGATAGCGTCGGAATGTCAACCCACTCGCAGCTGGGAGGGATGGTGGAAATTCGGGAAGTGATACAAAGGCAGATGTTGCCGAGCTGACCGAGCTCCTCCACAACATCATATATCTCCTGCGCGTTTGTGCCCTGGGGATCGAGTATGGATTCGGCGTTGTCGAGAACTATGAACATTCTTTTCCAAGATAGGAATTGTCGTAGGGTGGTCAGATCCTTGGGATTTTCGACACCTGCGCCAATGGCATCGGAGAGCCGACGGAGGAAATGAGTGAGCGACGCGGGGAACTTGTCACAACGAATGAAACGACGGTCGTCGCCAAACTGTTGTTTGATTCGATCGTCATGGAGGACTGTCAGAGCGATTGATGTCTTGCCGATCCCGCCAGCACCTATCAGAGCACTCGAGGTGAGGTTTTCGACAAAACCGACGATTTGTTCGATCAACCCGTCGCGTCCAAAAAAGGCCCATGGTGGTGGAGGTGGTGATTCCCCGAGTGCGCTAGATGCAAACATAAGGTACTATACCCTCCGATAGTAAAGGTTGCTGACCTGCTTCGAGTCTAGGCGGCGGTAAGCATTTATTCTGTGATCCTAGGGAATACGTATCACTTACCGCCCGATTTTGACCTTCAGTATCACGAATTTTCAATCCGTTCTGGTGCATGTCTGCGACTATGGTATGAGTGTTGATGGCCAGCTCAGTCTGAAGAGAGGACAGTCAGCGACGGCCAAGCGAGAGCAGCCTGAACATACGTTGAAGACGACAAGGATTCTGTTGAGGTCTGACCTCCAAGCAGCAATCGTATCTTTGTCATTCCTTGCATGAAAAAATCGGGAGGCTGCGTTACGCCCGCTCTGCTTTATGATTTCCCCCCGTATCTCTGCGACAGTCCTGCAATCGAGATCACAGTAGGTGGAAGGATTCGAGACGTATATCACCGGTTCCACTCACAGCGTCAATTGATTTATCGCATCGCACACGGACCGGCTGAGGTCATCCAAGCTCTTTCCGCCCATTCCCCGGTCGAGGGCTCTACAGATGTCGGCGCAGAACAATCCAAGATCGACATATTCCAGCTCGTTAAGCATCGAGTCCTGACTACGTGTGAACTTGAAACATCTCATCGCAGAAGGGGAGACGTACTCGGATCATTGTGAGAAGGATGCTGACGGTGCCAAAAGCAGCCTTGGCTGGTGTGATGTCCGAGACCTCCTTCGCGAGATTCACGATATCGATGGCCACATTCAACGAGGAGAGAGCCCCCTCGCGCTTCTTGGGTTGTTGGGATTCGGTCGCCATCGTCGAAATGTGAGGTGGTTACGAGGAAGTGGTGTGGCGCGCAGGCTGTGAGGAAGAACCCGAACCCCAACAGGGATAGGCGGCCATTTTGTCATGACATGCCTCGTGCAAACAGACCCATTTGGTGAAGATAATTGATTTCGTGACCGTCCATTTGAAGTCGCAGCGCGATCAGTTTATCACCCGGGTGTTATGGTCCCTCACCTCTCGTTCCGCTTGTTCAAGGGTAAGTATCCCCAATTTTGCCTCAATCATGAGTGGCGTCCGTGCCCCCATGTTGCTTTTATATATAGGTTACGGGAAGAATTTCAGACCCGACTGTAAGAACCACACTCCTACGAACACCAGACTGAGTACCGCGGGGCCAAGGTCCATTTGGAAAATGGTGTAGATCCACAACACTGCCAGCGGCGGTGCCTGGAGGACGTGAGTTAATGCCCTGGAATTATGTCGTGCTGCGTACCTGTTGCATGACCACGTTCCACGAAGCTCTGTTTACAACCCAGACTAGTCGTGGGCCGACGATGAGGGCCATGACGAAAAAGAAATATTTAACTCCCCGGTTCCGCTTGTACTTGTTCGCTATTCGCCGGATTTAGGCTGAGGTCTGGGGGGGGGGGGGCATTCAAGCACTCACTGTAGTAGACGAAAATCGACAGGACTAAGGAGAATGAGTATGGAACACAGGATTATAATTCGACAGACGAACTCGGTAGGGCAGATACCAGCCGTTCCCA
>Ga0307517_10005342_pt1 | contig 19398 bp, 8 predicted proteins | sample 23_EM_MG_FD_194515 | JGI IMG/M metagenome (GOLD analysis project Ga0307517, IMG submission 194515) | Populus trichocarpa ectomycorrhiza microbial communities from riparian zone in the Pacific Northwest, United States - 23_EM | ecosystem: Host-associated > Plants > Roots > Unclassified | place... | reverse complement strand
GATTGCTAGGCTTCGAATATGTGAAGGAATTGTATGATAATGATTCTGACTTTGCCGAGATTTATAATGCATGTGGACATTCAGCTTCTGGTAAGTTTTATTTGATGGATGGTTATTTGTTCAAAGAGAATAGATTGTGTGTTCCTGCTAGTTCTTTGCGTGAATTGCTTGTTCGTGAAGCACATGGGAGTGGTTTAATGCGTGAGTTGTGAAAACCTTGGATGTATTGCATGAGCATTTTCTATTGGCCAAAGATGAAAAGAGATGTGCAACGAATTTGTGAACAGTGCATTTGCTTGTAGAAAGACAAAATCTAGAGTACAACCACATAGACTATATACACCATTACCTGTGCCTACTAGACCTTGGATAGATATTTCTATGGACTTTGTTTTAGGTTTATCTAGGTCAAAGAAAGGCAGAGACTCTATTTTTGTTGTGGTTGATAGGTTTTCTAAAATGGCGTATTTCATTGCATGCAATAAAACGGATGATGCATCTCATATCGCAGACTTGTTCTTTAGGGAGATTGTATGTTTGCATGGCATTCATAAGAGTATAGTGTCAGATCGTGATGTTAAGTTCCTTAGCTACTTTTGGAAGATCTTATGAGGAAATTGGGAACTAAACTCTTATTTTCAACATGTCATCCTCAAATAGATGGACAAACTGAGGTAGTGAATAGAACATTATCCCAAATTTTGCGTGCTTATAATTCAAAAGAATTTAAAAAGTTGGGAATAATGTTTGTCTTTTGTTGAGTTTGCTTATAATAGAACTGTGCATTCAACCACGAGTTTTTCTCCTTTTGAAATTGTTTATGGTTTTAATCCACTAACTCCTATGGACTTAATTCCTTTGTCTTTTGAAGAAAGGGTAAGTTTAGATGGTGAAAAGATGACAAAGATGGTGAGACAACTCCATGAGGGAGTTCGACTGCAAATAGAGAAAAAGAACAGACTTTACGCTTCTAAAGCAAATAAGGGACGTAAACTGGTTGTTTTCCAACCCAGTGATTGGGTTTGGGTGCACATGCGTAAGGAACGATTTCCTAACCAAAGGAAATCAAAATTACAGCCTCGTGGTGATGGTCCATTTCAGGTTTTAGAAGATCCATTTATGCGAACCTCGTGATCACGTGGTCACGCTACCTAGAATCAATATTGAGATCTGATCCCGAAAAGCCAAAATAGGTCTGATAAGAGTGTGACACAATGGAAACCTGCCCCAAGGCACCAACACTATTGGATTGAGTAGAATGACACCACGAAGCCAGTTAATCTTCGATAAGTCAGATTCAGTTCGTTCAAGAACTGAAGAACGCAAGAATCACTCTCACACGTTAAAACTGAAAAATTCAGAAGTAATTGTCATCAAAGCTGCCGAAATTTTGGCTTACATGAGTTTAAATAGTTCTTGAAAAATTAACCCTAATGCCCTTATGTGGACTTATATGAGGTCCACTCAAAACTGACCAAAAAATCGTAAACTAAAAAGCCCATAACCTGATCCAAACAAGCTTTGGATCCTAGCTCAAAACAAAGTTTTAATTAAGCCCAAACATGAAAGAAAATAATAAAAATAGCTAATTTGTCATTAAATACCACTAGCTTTTCTTTCCTTGTGTAGCTAGGATGAATAAGGATTTTAGTACTATTGCTCCTTTAACTGAAATTGTGAAAAAGGCTGTTGGATTCAAATGGAATGATGAACAGGATAAGGCTTTTAATTTGTTGAAAGATAAACTTTGTTCGGCGCTTGTTTTAGCTTTGCCAGACTTTATGAGAGCTTTTGAAGTTGAATGTGATGCGTCAGGTATTGGTATAGGAGCTGTGTTAATGCAGGATAGGAAACCCATTCCGTATTTCAGCGAAAAACTTAATGGGGCAGCCTTGAATTACCCTATATGACAAGGAGCTCTATGCCTTGGTAAGAACTTTAGAGACTTGGCAACATTACCTGTGGCCAAAGGAGTTTATGATACATTTTGATCATGAATCATTGAAGCACTTGAAAGGGCAAGGTAAGTTGAGTAGGAGACATGCCAAATGGGTTAAATTTATTGAAACCTTTCCGTATGTGATCAAGTATAAGCAAGGAAAAGAAAACATTGTGGCTGATGCACTTTCGCACATGTATGTTCTTTTATCTATTTTGGATGCAAGATTTCTAGGATTTGAACACATAAAAGAATTGTACAAGGATGATAGTGATTTTGCTAATGTTTAAAATGCTTGCGAAACTTCGGCTTTTGGGAAGTTTTATAGACTTGATGGATATTTATTTAAAGAGAGTCGTTTGTGTGTTCCATTAAGTTCTATGCGTGAATTGCTTGTACGTGAAGCACATGGGACTGGTTGATGGGGCATTTTGGTGACTTTGGATGTGTTGCATGAGCATTTTTATTGGCCTAAAAAAAATCTGAATTTGACCTTTCCTGGATCGTATCAATAACTACAAATCCAACCATTGGATCAAGCTGAAACTTTACCAGAAGATTCCAGAGGTATTGGTCTATGTTGTGGTTCTAATTCAGATGAATAAGTGTTTGGGAAGGACTTGCGATATAGGTTAGAACAGCATATATGAATTTTGTTATTTATTTTCTTTTGACTTGTATACTTTCTATTGGGCAAAGAACCTTTTTCTACAAGGATGTGGGAGCTTGTTTTGGAAATTATTTTTTTCTTTCGCAGGGATCTCTAATGAGCTGCAATATAATCTGTAAGTGAGGCAAGGATTCATTAATGTTTCAGAACCCTTTTCATATAAGGATTCCTTATTCATTGTAGCTACACAAGGAACCAAACAAATCAGAACTTTCGACTACTACTCAAAAACACCCAAATTTGGCCGTGAGTGGGGGCAAGATAAGAGAAGTGAAGAAAGTTAGGAAGGGGGATGAGAATTGTGTGGAAAAACCAAAGCAACAACCCAAATTTTATGCTATAGAGGGTAAGGTTAGTTCTATATTTTTCACTAACAAGCCAATGATTTTACTTGTGTGCAAAGAGTGATACGGTTCAGCCTTGTGATACAACCCAAGCAAGGTCAGATTTCGATTTTGGCTTAAAATTTGTACCGTCCAGTCTTACGTTATTGACCATAACTACAAATCCAACCGTTGGATCAAGCTGCAACTTTACCAGAAGATTCCAGAGGTATTGGTCTATGTTGTGCTTCTAATTCAGTTGCATAAGTGTTTGGGAAGGAATTGCAATATAGGTTAGAACAGGCTATATGAATTTTGTTATTTACTTTTTTTTGACTTGTGTACTTTCTATTTGGCAAATAACCTTTTTCTACAAGGATGTGGGAGCTTGTTTTGGGAATTTTTTTTTACTTTCGCAAGGATCTCTAACGAGCTGCAATATAATCTGTAAGTGTGGCAAGGATTCATTAATGTTTCAGAACCCTTTTTCTAATAAGGATTCCTTATTCATTCTAGCTACACAAGGAACCAAACAAATCAGAATATTCGACCACTACTCAAAAACACCCAAATCTAGCCGCGAGTGGAGGTAAGATAAGATAAGAGAAGTGAAGAAAGTTAGGGAGGGTGATGAGAATTGTGTGGAAAAACCAAAACAACAAACCATTTTTTATGCTATAGAGGGTAAGGTTAGATCTGTATTTTTCACTAACAAGCCAATGATTTTACTTGTGTGCAAAGAGTGATACGGTTCAGCCTTGTGATACAACCCAAGCAAGGTCAGATTTTGATTTTGGCGTAAAATTTGTACCGTCCAGTCTTACGTTATTGACCATAACTACAAATCCAACCGTCGGATCAAGCTGGAACTTTACCAGAAGATTCCAAAGGTATTGGTCTATGTTGTGGTTCTAATTCAGATGAATAAGTGTTTGGGAAGGACTTGCGATATAGGTTAGAACATGCTATATGAATTTTGTTATTTACTTTCTTTTGACTTTTGTACTTTCTATTTGGCAAAGATCCTTTTTCTACAAGGACGTGGGAGCTTGTTTTGGGAATTTTTTTTTTGTTTTGCAAGGATCTTTAATGAGCTGCAATATAATCTGTAAGTGTGGCAACAATTCAGTTCGTTCAATAACTGAAGAATGTAAGAATCACTCTCACACGTTAAAACTGAAAAATTCAGAAGTAATTATCATCAAAGCTGCCGAAATTTTGGCTTACATGAGTTTAAATAGTTCTTGAAAAATTAACCCTAATGGACCCCTTATGTGGACTTATATGAGGTCCACTCAAAACTGACTCAAAGACCCTAAACTAAAAGGCCCATAACCTGATCCAAACAAGCCTTGGATCCTAGCTTAAAACAAAGTTTTAATTAAGCCCAAACATGAAAGAAAATAATAAAAATAGCGAATTTGTCATTAAATACCACTAGCTTTTCTTTCCTTGTGTAGCTAGGATGAATAAGGAATCCTTATAAGAAAAGGATTCTGAAACATTAATGAATCCTTGCCACTTGGAGATTATACTAAAGCTCATTAAAGATCCTAGTGGAACTAGGAAATTCCCAAAACCAGCTGCCACATCCTTGTAGGAAAAGAATCCTAACCAAATAGGAAGTCCACAAGTCAAATGGAAGTAAATAACAAAATTCGTACAGCGTCTGTTGACCAGTATTGTGGTGCCTTCCCGAACTCTGATTGACCTGAAATTTTAACCCGTAGTAGGACAACATGTCTGGAAATTCCACATAAAATTTTAGCCCGATCAATCGGTCGGATTGAGAAATATAACTATTGTCGTAAACCTGGACTGTTGCGCTTTTTACGCCAAAATCTGAATCTGACCTTACTTGGGTCGTATCACAAGGCTGAACCGTATCATTCACTCCCTCTTCAAGAAGATTCGCCCTCGAATCTTGAATAGGATTAATAGCGACTTCAGTAGCCTCTTGTTAAGCCTTCGGAATTCCCTTATTGCTAACACCTTTCTCCAACAACACTGTATAGAAGTAGTGATCGACAAGAATTTCAAATAAGCACACCGTACTAACCACTTGCGTACATACTTTTGAATGATAACCACAGCGGCTCTCCTTCGTCTTTCATTCTTTTGGCGTTGTACCTCATTTTCCCATGAAGCTTGAAGATCATAGAATAATCTTCTACACTTGTCAACTTCTCGTCTAAAACCCTCAAACCATGGCTTAGTTTTTTGCATCGTTGATCTACAATCCTCCTTTGTTCCCTCTCCCTTGGTGAATACATGGCACAAATAGGGGGAAAAGACAAGAAGAAGACGAAGACAAGAATAGAGTTTATATGAGGAAGAACATTGATTTAGACTCGAAATTACAAATCTGACTATCGTTTGGACCAGAATTGATCGAAAAAAAACAAATATGAAATTGATGAGAATGACTCAAAAAATAGCCAAGTATCCCAAATATGATGATAATATACTAGAAGGAACAAAATCAATAGAAACAGAACAAGTTTTGAAAGACAACACAAAACAAACCCGTTACAGCAAAAATAAGCCCAAATTTAATATATGTTGCGATCTCATACCCAATACATAGAATATGAAGTTTCAATTGATTCTAAAGTGGTTTGCTTATGGTTCACCAAGAATAGTGTTTCTACGGCAGAATTGAACCTCGAATTAAAACCTCGAATTAAAACCTCAAGCACATAATATCAGAATAAGCCAAACTTTGACATATAATGCGATCACATCCCCAATAGACTGAATATGAAGTTTCAATTGATTCTGAGGTGGTTTACTTATGGTTCACCAAGAGTTGTGTTTTCTATGGTAAAAATTGAATGATCCTTCAAATTTCAACTAATCCCTCCCTCTCTCTTTCTGTTTTTTTTCTTTTTAATATACTGATATGACTCTACATAACCTTTTTTTTGTTTTTTTTTTGCTTAGATGACGCAGACACGAAGAATAAGAAGATGGACGCAAACACTGAAAAACTTAAAGGTAAACTAAAAAACAAAAATAACAGAAGGATATAACCCTGTTTTGGAGCCTAGCTCTGATACCAACTGATGCGAACCTCGTGATCACGTGGTCACGCAACCCACAATCAAGATTGAGATCTGTCCCGGGAAGCCGAAATAGGTCTGATAGGAGTGTGACACAATCGAAACCTGCCCCAAGGCACCAACACTATTATATTGAGTAGAATGACGCCACGAAGCCAGTTAATCTTCGATAAGTCAGATTCAGTTCGTGCAAGAACTGAAGAATTGAAGAATCACTCTCACATGTTAAAACTGAAAAATTCAGAAGTAATTATCATCAAAGATGCCGAAATTTTGGCTTACATGAGTTTAAATAGTTCTTGAAAAATTAACCCTAATGGACCCCTTATGTGGACTTATATGAGGTCCACTCAAAACTAACCCAAAAACCCTAAACTAAAAAGCCCATAACCTGATCCAAACAAGCCTTGGATCCTAGCTCAAAACAAAGTTTTAATTACGCCCAAACATGAAAGAAAATAATAAAAATAGCTAATTTGTCATTAAATACCACTAGCTTTTCTTTCCTTGTGTAGCTAGGATGAATAAGGAATCTTTATAAGAAAAGGATTCTGAAACATTAATGAATCCTTGCCACACTTGGAGATTATATTGCAGCTCATTAAAGATCCTTGTGGAACTAGAAAATTCCCATAACCAGCTGCCACATCCTTGTAGGAAAAGAATCCTAACCAAATAGGAAGTCCACAAGTCAAATAGAAGTAAATAACAAAATTCGTACAGCCTCTGTTGACCAGTATTGTGGTGCCTTCCCGAATTCTGATTGACCTGAAATTTTTAACCATAGTAGGACAACATGTCTGGAAAGTCCACATAAAATTTAGCCCAATCAATCGGTCGGATTGAGAAATATAACTATTTCTGTAAACCTGGACTGTTGCGCTTTTTACGTCAAAATCTGAATCTGACCTTATTTGGGTCGTATAACAAGGCTGAACCGTATAACCAGAGGTATTGGTCTATGTTGTGGTTCTAATTCAGATGACTAGTTGTTTGGGAAGGACTTGCAATATAGGTTAGAACAGGCTATATGAATTTTGTTATTTACTTTCTTTTGACTTGTGGACTTTCTATTTGGCAAAGATCCTTTTTCTACAAGAAGGATGTGGGAGCTTGTTTTGGGAATTTGTTTTTAGTTTCGCAAGGATCTTTAATGATCTGCAATATAATCTCTAAGTGTGGCAAGCATTCATTAATGTTTCACAATTCTTTTCTTATAAGGAATCCTTATTCATTCTAGCTACACAAGGAACCAACAAATGAGAACATTGGACCACTACTCAAAAACACCCAAATCTGGCCGCGTATGGGTGTAAGATAAGAGAAGTGAAGAAAGTTAGGAAGGGTGATGAGAATTGTGCGGAAACACTAAAGAAACAACCCAATTTTTATGCTAGAAAGGGTAACGTTAGATCTGTATTTTTCACTTACAAACCAATGATTTTACTTGTGTCCAAAGAGTGATACGGACAGCCTTGTGATTCAACCCAAGCAAGGCTAGATTTGGTTTTTGGCGTAAAATTTCTCTCGTCCAGTCTTACGTTATTGAGCATAAGTCCACATCCAATAGTTGGATCGAGCTGAACTTTATCAGAAGATTCCAGAGGTATTAGTCTATGTTGTGGTTCAAACTCAGATGAGTAGGTGTTTGGGAAGGACTTGCGATATAGGTTAGAACAGGCTATATGAATTTTGTTATTTACTTTCTTTTGACTTGTAGACTTTTTTTTTGGCAAAGATCCTTGTTCTACTAGGATGTGGAAGCTTGTTTTGGGAATTTGTTCTTTAGTTTCGCAAGGATCTTTAATGAGCTGCCACATAATCTCTAAGTGTGGCAAGGATTCATTAATGTTTCACAATCCTTTTCTTATAAGGATTCCTTATTCATTCTAGCTACACAAGGAACCAACAAATGCGAACATTGGACCACTACTCAAAAACACCCAAATCTGGCCGCGTGTTGGGGTAAGATAAGAGAAGTGAAGAAAGTTAGGAAGAGTGATGAGAATTGTGCGGAAACACTAAAGAAACAACCCAATTTTTATGCTAGAAAGGGTAATGTTAGATCTGTATTATTCACTAACAAGCCAATGATTTTACTTGTGTGCAAAGAGTGATACGGTTCAACCTTGTGATTCAACCCAAGCAAGGTCAGATTTGGTTTTTGGCGTAAAATTTCTCCCGTCCAGTCTTATGTTATTGAGCATAAGTCCAAATCCAACCATTGGATCGAGCTGAAACTTTACCAGAAAATTCCAGAGGTATTGGTCTATGTTGTGGTTCTAATTCAGATGAATAGGTGTTTGGGAAGGACTTGCGATATTGGTTAGAACAGGCTATATGAATTATGTTTTTTACTTTCTTTTGACTTGTGGACCTTCTTTTTGGCAAAGATCCTTTTTCTACAAGGATATGGGAGCTTTTTCTGTTGATTTTGTTCCTTCCAATATATTATCATCATATTTGGGATATTTGGCTGTTGTTTGAGTCATTCTCATCAATTTCATATTTGTTTGTTTTCGATCAGTTCTGGTCTAAACAAAAGTTAGATTTGTAATTTCCAGTCTAAATCAGTGTTCTTCGTGTCGTAAACTCTATTCTTGTTGTGTCTTTATCTTCTTCTATTTTTCCTACTTGTGTCATGTATTCAGCAAGGGAGAGGGAACGAAGGAGGATTCTAACTCATGGATGTGAAAAACTAAGTCATGGTTTGGGGGTTTTCGAACAAGAAGTTGATAAGTGTAGAAGATTATTCTATGATCTTCAAGCTTCATGGGAAATGAAGGTACAACGCCAAAAAAATGAAAGACGAAGGAGAGTCGTTATTGTTATCATTCAAAATCATATACGCATGTGGTTAGTGTGGCGTGCTTATTTGAAATTCTTGTGAGTCACTAGTTCCATTCAGTGTTGTTGGAGAAAGGTGTTAGCAATAAGGGAATTCTGAAGGCTTTAAACAAGAGGCTAATAAAGTCGCTACTGATCCTATTCAAGATTCTAGGGCGAATCTTCTTGAAGAGGGAGGGAATGATATGGTTTCCATTGTGTCACACTCCTATCAGACCTATTTCGGCTTTTCAGGATTAGATCTCAATCTTGATTGTGGGTTGCGTGATCACGAGGTTCGCATCACCAGCACTATTAAAAACAGAAAACCCCTACCTGATGAATATTGATTCGCGAAGGAGAAGTATAAGGATGACGCCACGAAGCCAGTTGTTCTTCGATAAGTCATTTATACGGACTTCATATAAGCCAATTGTCTAACCCTTACATGTTTGGTTATGCATTTATTTATACGGACTCTAGACTTAAAGAAACTCTAATGGACCCCCCTTAGGTGGACTTATATGAAGCCCACTTACAATTAACCTAAATAAGTAATAATAACCCAAAGACTAAGAAGAAAATAATAAAAATAATAGAATTTTTGTTTAGGTTAATTCAATGATAGTTTAAATGTTTTAAATTATAAAACATAAAACAAATTTATAAAAAAAAAAAGTAATTAGAATTTCTGTTCAGGATACTTTAAAGATAGGTTAATTTTTTTTAAAATTATAAAACAAATTAATTGGGATACTTCAATGATAGTTTAAATTGTTTTAAAATTTTGAAATATAAAAGTAATTTACCAAAAAAAAGTAATTAGGATATATGTTTAGGATACTTCAATGATACTTAAATGTTCTAAATTTATATTAAAAAAGAAGTAAATAGAATTTTTGTATAAGATACTTCAAGGATAGTTTAAATGTTTTAAAATAAAAAAAATATTATAAAAGAAATAATTAGGATTTCTTTTCAGAATACTTGAAGGATAATTTAAATGTACTTTTATGAAAATAAAAAAAACATTATAAAACAAATTAATTAGGATTTCTATTTAGAATACTTCAAGGATGGTTTAAATTTTTTAAAATTTTAAATATAAACAATTGATAAAAAAAAGTACTGAGGATATTTTTTTTTACAAAAATAAAAAAAACATTATAAATAAATTAATTAGTTTTTCAAAATGTAATTGTGATTTCTGTTTAGAATACTTCAAGGATAGTTCAAATTTTTTAAAAATAAAAAAAATATAAAAGCCATTTATAAAAGAATTAATTAGGATTTCAGTTCAGTATACTTTAATGAATTTTTAATTGTTTTAAATTATAAAAATATTTTATAAAAATAATAATTAGGATTTCTGTTTAGGATGATACTTCAATGGTAGTTTAAATGATTTAAAATTTTTAAATATATATATTTATAGAAAAGGTGATTAGAATTTCTGTTTAGGATACTTAAATGATAGTTTAAATGTTTTAAAATTTTAAATTATAAAAATAATTATTAGAATTTCTTTTTAGGATGATACTTCAAGGAAACTTTAAATTTCTTAAATTTATAAAATATAAAAACAATTGATAAATAAAAAAATCAGCATTTCTGTTTAGAATACTTTAATGTTAGTTTAATTGTTTTAAAAATATAAAATATAAGCAAAATTAAAAAAAATATTTGGATTTCTGTTTAGGATACTTAATGTATAGTTAAAATCTTTTAAAATTATAAAATAAAAACAATTTATAAAATAAATAATGAGGATTTCTGTTTAGGATACTTTAAGGATAAGTTTAAATGTTTTAAAATCTGAAAATTAAAAGAAAATAAAAAAATAATTAGGATTTCAGTTTAAGAATTAATAAGGATTTATGTTTTGGATTCTTCAAGAATAGTTCAAATGTTTTAAAATTTTAAAATTTAAAATAATTTTTTTAAAAAAAAATAATTAGGATTTCTGTTTTGAATACTTCAAAGATACTTGAAATGTTTTAAAATTAAAAACTTTTGAAAAAACTTAATAAAACAAATTATGATTTCTATTTCAAGTACTTCAAATATAGTTTAAATGTTTAAAATTATAAAATTTAAAATAAATTTAAAAAAAATAATTAGAATTTCTGTTTAGGATACTTGAACCTTAGTTCAAAGTTTTAAAATTATAAAATTTAAAAGAAAAAAAAAGTAACTAGGATTTCTGTTTTGATTTCTTCAAGGATACTTCTAATGTTTTAAAATTATAAACAATTAAAAAAAAAAACAATTATGATTTCCGTTTCGAGTACTTTAAGGATAGTTTAGATATTTTAAAATTATAAAATTTAAAAGAAATTTAAAAAAAGTAATTAGAATTTCTGTTTAGGATACTTGGACCTTAGTTCAAAGTTTTAAAATTATAAAATTTAAAAGAAAAAAAAAGTAATTAGGATTTCTGTTTTGGTTTCTTCAAGGATACTTTAAATGTTTTAAAATTATAAACAATTAAAAAAAACAATTATGATTTCCGTTTCGAGTACTTTAAGGATAGTTTAAATATTTTAAAATTATAAAATTTAAAAGAAATTTTAAAAAAAGTATTTAGGATTTCTGTTTAGGATTCTTCAAGAATAGTTTAAATATTTTAAAATTAAAACAATTTAAAACGATTTAAAAAAGGAATTATGATTTATGTTTAAGGTACTTCAAGGATACTTTAAATGTTTTAAAATTATAAAATTTAAACAAAACTTTAAAAAGTAATTAGGGTTTCTGTTTCGGATGCTTCAATGATAGTTTAAATTTTTTAAAATTATAAAATTTAAAAGAAATTTAAAAAAAAGTAATTATGACTTTCTGTTTAGAATATTTAAAGGATAGTTGAAATGTTTTAAAATTATAAAATAAATTTTTATTTAGAAAATGTAATTAGAATTTATGTTTGGGATACTTGAAGCTTAGTTCAAAGTTTTAAGATTATAAAATTTAAAATAAATTTTAAAAAATTTATTAGCATTTTTGTTTTGGATTGTTCAAAGATAGTTTAAATGTTTTAAAATTATAAAATTTAAAAGAAATTTAAAAAATGTAATTTGAATTTCTATTTTGGATTATTCAAGGATAGTTCGAATGTTCTAAAATTTTAAAATTTAAAAGAAATTTTAAAAAAGAAATTAGGATTTTTGTTTTGGAAACTTTAAGGATAGTTGAAACGTTTTAAAATTACAAACATTTTGAAAAAAATTAAAAAAAGAAATTATGATTTCTGGTTTGGGTACTTTAAGGATAATTTAAATGTTTTAAAATTATAAAATTTAAAAAACGTTAAAAAAAAAAACAATTTAGGATTTCTGTTTGGAATACTTGAAACTTAGTTCAAAGTTTTAAAATTATAAATTTTAAAGAAATTTAGATAAAAAAATTATGATTTCTGTTTTCGATTATTCAACGATAGTTTAAATATTTGGTAAATATAAAATTTGAAAGAAATTTAAAAAAAAAGTAATTATGAATTTCTATTTACGATACTTAAAGGATAGTTGAAATGTTTTGAAATTATAAAATTTAAAAAAAAATTAAAAAATTAATTAGGATTTCTTTTTCTGATGCTTCAAGGATAGTTTAAATGTTTTGAAATTACAAAATTTTAAAAACATTTAAAAAAACGATTTAGTATTTTGTTTTTGGATACTTGAAGCTTAGTTCAAAGTTTTAAAATTATAAATTTTAAAGAAATTTAAATAAAGTAATTAGGATTTCTGATTTAGATTATTCAACGATAGTTTAAATATTTAGGAATTATAAAATTTAAAAGAAAAGTTTTAAAAAATAATTATGAATTTCTATTAACGATACTTCAAGGATAGTTGAAATGTTTTAAAATTATAAAATTTTAAAAAAATTTTAAAAAAGAAATTAGGATTTCTGTTCCGGATTCTTCAAGGATAGTTGAAATGTTTTCAAATTAAAAACTTTTAAAAAACAATTAACAAAAGAAATTATGATTTTTTTTCCGGGTACTTTAAGGATAGTTTAAATGTTTTAAAATTATAAAATATTAAAGAAATTTAAAAAAATAATTAGGATTTCTGTTTGGGATACTTGAATCTTAGTTCAAAGTTTTAAAATAATAAATTTTAAAAGAAATTTAAAAAAAGGAAGTAGGATTTCTGTTTTTGGTACTTTAAGGATAGTTGAAAACTTTTAAAATTAAAAATTTTTGAAAAAAATTAGAAAAAGAAATTATGATTTCTATTTTAGGTAATTTAAGGATAGTTTAAATTATGAATTTAAAAAACATTTAAAAAAACGATTTAGTATTTTTGTTTAGGATACTTGAAGTTGAGTTCAAAGTTTTAAAATTATAAATTTTAAAGAAATTTAAATAAAGAAATTAGGATTTCTGTTTTCGAATATTCAACGATTGTTGAAATGTTTAGGAATTATAAAATTTTAAAAAAAAATTTAAAAAAGTAATTATGAATTTCTATTAACGATACTTTAATGATAGTTGAAATGTTTTAAAATTAAAAAATTTTGAAAAAAATTAAAAAAAGAAATTATGATTTTTGTTTCGGGCACTTCAAGGATTGTTGAAATGTTTTAAAATTATAAAATTATAAAATATTTTAGAAAAATTAATTAGGATTTCTGTTTGGGATACTTAAAGATTAGTTCAATGTTTTAAAATTAGAAAATTTAAAAGAAATTTAAAAAAAAAAGTAATTAAAATTTCTGTTTTACATTCTTCAATGACGGTTTAAATGTTTGAAAATTATAAAATTTTAAAGAATTTTAAATAAAGTAATGATGAGTGTCTGTTTAGGATACTTCAAGGATAGCTGAAATATTTTAAAATTAAAAATTTTGATAATAAAAAAAAAAACAAATTATGATTTCTCTTTCGGGTACTTCAAGGATAATTTAAATGTTTTAAAATTATAAATTTAATTGAAATTTTAAAAAAGTAATTAAAATTTTTGTTTTGGTGTCTTTAAGGATAGTTTAAATGTTTTAAAATTTTAAAATTTAAAAGAAATTTAAATAAAGTAATTAGGATTTCTGATTTAGATTATTCAACGATAGTTTAAATATTTAGGAATTATAAAATTTAAAAGAAATTTAAAAAAAGTAATTATGAATTTCTATTAACGATACTTCAAGGATAGTTGAAATGTTTTAAAATTATAAAATTTAAAAGAAATTTTAAAAAAGTAATTAGGATTTCTGTTTCGGATTCTTCAAGGATAGTTGAAATGTTTTCAAATTAAAAAATTTTAAAAAACAATTAACAAAAGAAATTATGATTTTTTTTCCGGGTACTTCAAGGATAGTTTAAATGTTTTAAAATTATAAAATATTAAAGAAAATTTAAAAAATAATTAGGAGTTCTATTTGGGATACTTGAATCTTATTTCAAAGTTTTAAAATTATAAAATTTAAAGAAATTTTAAAAAAGTAATTAGGATTTCTATTTTAGATTCTTCAATGATAGTTTAAATGTTTTAAAATTATAAAATTTAAAAGAAATTTTAAAAAAGTAATTAAATTGTTTTTTTTTTGTGTCTGATAGTTTAAATGTTTTAAAATTTAAAAGAAATTTAAAAAAAGTAATTAGAATTTTTGTTTTGGGTACTTTAAATATAGTTTAAATGATTTAAAATTAAAAAATTAAAAAAAATCAATTTAGAATTTCTGTTTGACATACTTGAAACTTAGTTCAAAGTTTTAAAATTATAAATTTTAAATAAATTTTAAAAAAGTAATTATGATTTATGTTTTTGAATATTCAACAATAGTTTAAATATTTGGTAATTATAAAATTTAAAAGAAATTAAAAAAAAAAGTAATTATGAATTTCTATTTACTTTAAGGATAGTTGAAATGTTTTAAAATTATAAAATTTAAAAGAAATTTTAAAAAAGTAATTAGGATTTCTGTTTCGGATGCATTATGGATAGTTTAAAAGTTTTTCAAATTATAAAATTTAAAAGAAATTTAAAAAAAGTAATTATGAATTTCTGTTTAAGATATTTGAATGATAGTTGAAAGATTTTAAAATTATAAAATATAAAAATAATTTAGAAAACGTTATTATGATTTCTTTTTGGGATACTTGAAAATTAGTTCAAAGTTTTAAAATTATAAAATTTAAAAAACGTTATTAGAATTTCTGTTTTGGAATTTTCAATGATAGTTTAAATGTTTTAAAATTATAAAATTTATAAGAAATTTTTTAAAAAATTAGAATTTATGTTTTGGATTCTTTAAGGATAGTTTAAATGTTTTAAAATTTAAAAGAAATTTAAAAAAAAGAATTAGTATTTCTGTTTTGGATATTTTAAGGATAGTTGAAAAGTTTGAAAATTAAAATTTTTTGAAAAAAATTAAAAAAAGAAATTATAATTTATGTTTTAGGTACTTTAAGGATATTTTAATTGTTTTAAAATTATAAAATTTCAAAAACATTAAAAAAAAAAACGATTTAGGATTTTTATTTAGTATACTTGAAGCTTAGTTCATAGTTTTAAAATTACAAAATTTAAAAGAAATTTAAAAAATGTAATTATGAATTTAAATGAGCGATACTTCAAGGATAGTTGAAATATTTTAAAATTATAAAATTTAAATTTTTTTTTTAAAAAGTAATTAGAATTTCTGTTTCGGAAACTTTAAGGATAGTTGAAATGTTTTCAAATTAAAAAATTAAAAAGAAATTTAAAAAAATTAATTATGAATTTTTATTTTTGATACTTGAAAGATAATAGAAATGTTTTAAAATTAAATTTTTTTGAAAACAATTAAAAAATGAAATTATGATTTTCGTTTCGGGTACTTTAAGGATTATTGAAATATTTTAAAATTATAAATATAAAAAATAAATTAGAAAAGTAATTAGGATTTCTGTTTGGGATACTTGAATCTTAGTTCAAAGTTTTAAAATTATAAAATTTAAAAGAAATTTAAAAAAAAAAATTAGGATTTCTGTTTTGGGTACTTTAAGGATAGTTGAAAAGTTTTAAAATTCAAACTTTTTGAAAAACATTAGAAATAGAAATTATGATTTCTGTTTTAGGTACTTTAAGGATTGTTTAAATGTTTTAAAATTACAAAATTTAAAAAACATTTTAAATTTTTTTTGGTATTTCTGTTTAGGATACGTGAAGCTTAGTTCAAAGCTTTAAAATTATAAATTATTAAGAAATTTGAATAAAGTAATTAAGATTTCTATTTTCGAATATTCAACGATATTTTAAATGTTTAGGAATTAAAAAATTTAAAAGAAATTTTAAAAAAAGTAATTATGAATTTCTATTAACGATACTTTAATGACAATTGAAATGTTTTAAAATTAAAAAATTTAAAAGAAATGTTTAAAAAGTAATTAGAATTTCTGTTTGATATACTTCAATCTTACTTCAAAGTTTTAAAATTATAAAATTTAAAAGGTATTTCAAAAAAGCAATTAGAATTTCTGTTTTTGATTATGCAACGATAGTTTAAATGTTTGAAAATTATAAAATTTTAAAGAAATTTAAAAAAAGTAATTATGAATTTCTGTTAAGTATACTTCAAGGATAGTTGAAATGTTTTAAAATTAAAAAATTTCAAAAATAATTGAAAAAATAAATTATGATTTTTGTTTCGGGTACTTCAAGGATAGTTTAAATGTTTTAAAATTATAAAATTTAAAAGAAAATTTAAAAAAGTAATTAGGATTTCCGTTTCGGATGCTTCAATGATAGTTTAAATGTTTTAAAATTCTAAAATTTTAAAAAAGTAAATGGAATTTCTGTTTTGGATTCTTCAAGTATAGTTTAAATGATTTAAAATTTTAAAAGTTTAAAGAAATTTTAAAAAAATAATTAGGGTTTTTGTTTTTGGTACTTTAAAGATAGTTGAAAAGTTTTAAAATTAAAAATTTAAAAGAAATTTTAAAAATGAAATCAGGGTTTCTATTTTGGGTAATTTAAGGATAGTTGAAAATTTTTAAAATTAAATTTTTTGAAAAACATTAAAAAAAGAAATTAAGATTTCTGTTTTGGGTAATTTAAGGATATTTTAAGTGTTTTAAAATTATAATTTTTTTAAAAAAATAAAAACAAAATTGAGATTTCTGTTTGGTATACTTGAAGTTTACTTCAAAGTTTTAAAAATATAAATTTTAAAGAAATTTAAATAAAGTAATTAATATTTCTGTTTACAATTATTTAACGATAGTTTAAATATTTGGGAATTATAAAATTTAAAAGAAATTTTCAAAAAGTAATTATGAATTTCTATTTAAGATACTTTAAGGATAATTGAAATGTTTTAAAATTAGAATTTTTTGAAAATAATTAAAAAAAAATTATGATTTCTGTTTCGGTTACTTCAACGATAGTTTAAATGTTTTAAAATTGTAAAATTTAAAAGAAATTTTTTTAAAAAAATTAGAATTTCTGTTTTGAATACTTCAAGGATAGTTGAAATGTTTTCAGGTTGTAAAATTAAAAAGAAATTTTAAAAAAATAAGTATGAATTTCTGTTTAGGATACTTGAAAGATAGTTGAATTGTTTTAAAATAAAAACATTTTGAAAAAAATTAAAAAAAGAAATTATGATTTTTCTTTCGAGTATATTGAGAATAGTTTAAATGTTTTAAAATTATAAAATTTTAAAGAAATTTTAAAAAAGTAATTAGGATTTCTGTTTCGGATACTAGAACGTTAGTTCGAAGTTTTAAAATTTAAATGAAATTTTAAAAAAATAATTATGATTTCTGTTTTTGGATTCTTCAATGATAGTTTAAATGTTTTAAAATTACAAAAATTTTAAAAAAATTTAAAAATGTAATTAGAATTTCTATTTTGGATTTTTCAAGGATAATTTAAAAGTTTTAAAATTTTTAAATTTAAAAGAAAATAAAAAAAAATTGCGATTTCTGTTTTGGGTAATTCAAGGATAGTTGAGAAGTTTTAAAATTTAAAATTTTTGAACAAAATTAAAAAAAAAACAATTTAGGATTTCTGTTTTGGTTTATTCAATGATAGTTGAAATGTTTTCAAATTATAAAATTTAAAAGAAATTTCAAAAAATTAATTATGAATTTCGGTTTATAATATTTCAAGGATAGTTGAAATGTTTTAAAATTAAAACATTTTCAAAAAAATTTAAAAAACAATTATGATATTTGTTTCGGGTGCTTCAATGATAGTTTAAAGTTTTAAAATTATAAAATTTAAAATAAATTTAAAAAAAGTAATTAGGATTTCTGTTTTGAATTATTCAATGATAGTTTAAATGTTTTAAAATTATAAAATTTAAAAGAAATTAAGAAAAAAAGTAATTAGGATTTCTATTATGGATTCTTCAATGATAGTTTAAATGTTTTAAAAATATAAAATATAAAAGAAATTTTAAAAAAGTAATTAAGATTTCTGTTTGGGATACTTGAAAATTAGTTCAAAGTTTTAAATATATAAATTTAAAAGAAATTAAAAAAAAGAGTAATTAGGATTTCTATTTTGGATTCTTCAATGATAGTTTACATGTTTTAAAATTATAAAATTTAAAAGAAATTAAAAAAAAAATTAGGATTTCTATTTTGGATTCTTCAATGATAGTTTAAATGTTTTAAAATTATACAATTTAAAGAAAATTTTAAAAAAGTAATTAAGATTTCTGTTTGGGATAATTGAAGCTCAGTTCAAAGTTTTAAAATTTAAAAGAAATTTGAAAAAATTAATTACTATTTCTATTTTAGATTCTTCGATGATAGTTTAAATGTTTTAAAATTATAAAATATAAAAGAAATTTTTTAAGGAAAGTAATTAGAATTTCTGTTTAGGATACTTGAAATTTAGTTCAAAGTTTTAAAATTCTAAAATTTAAAAGAAATTAGAAAAAAAAGAAATTAGGATTTCTATTTTGAATTCTTCAATGATAGTTTAAATGTTTTAAAAATATAAAATATAAAAGAAATTTTAAAAAAGTAATTAAGATTTCTGTTTGGGATACTTTAAGGATAGTTGAAATGTTTTAAAATTAAAAAATTTTGAAAAAAATTTTAAAAAAAAGAAATCTTGATTTGTGTTTCGGGTACTTCAAGGATAGTTTAAATATTTTGAAATTATAAAATTTAAAAAAATTTAAAATTAGTAATATGAATTTCTGTTTGGGATACATGAAGCTTAGTTCAACGTTTTAGAATTATAAAATTTAAAAAAAATTTAATAAAAGAAATTAGGATTTCTATTTTGGATTCTTCAATGATACTTTAAATGTTTTAAAATTATAAAATATAAAAGAAATTTAAAAAAAGTAATTAGGATTTCTGTTTGGGATACTTGAAGCTCAATTCAAAGTTTTAAAATTATAAAATTTAAAACAAATTCAAAAAAAGTAATTATGATTTATATTTTGGATTCTTCAATAATATTTTAAATGTTTTAAAATTTTAAAATTAAAAGAATTTTAAAAAAAGTAATTATGATTTCTGTTATGGGTACTTAATAGATAGTTGAATAGTTTTAAAATTAAAATATTTTAAAACAAATTAAAAAATCAATTTATGGTTTCTGTGTTTAGTACTTTCAGGATAGTTGAAATGTTTTA
>Ga0307517_10005341_pt1 | contig 19399 bp, 28 predicted proteins | sample 23_EM_MG_FD_194515 | JGI IMG/M metagenome (GOLD analysis project Ga0307517, IMG submission 194515) | Populus trichocarpa ectomycorrhiza microbial communities from riparian zone in the Pacific Northwest, United States - 23_EM | ecosystem: Host-associated > Plants > Roots > Unclassified | place... | reverse complement strand
CAAGATAACGGGTGTTATGTGAAATGCAGCCGAGGCAGTCGTGACGGGCATGGGTAAGGAGGATAAGAAAGTTTGTATACGGAGGTTCCAATGGTGTGGAGGCTAGCAGGCAGATTGCAAAGTTATGTATATAGAGTAAGTAGCTTGACGTTGGGTTGACGTCAGACCATGAGGGTTGTTTGGTTGCATCTTCCTGTTATCATTCGAAACTGGCTTAGTCAGCAACCCTTTCTTATGATCACCTTCACGCCCTTGTCGGGGTCGTCGCGTTCGTCGACAACCACCCCGCTATCATACTTGTTGCAGATTGATGATGTTAGAATATTGATTGACTGTGGCTCCCCAGACTGGTGTCCAGAGCTTTCGCCGTTTGACAAATCAGCCACTGAGAACGAAGATCAACCACCAGCATGGTCAGGATACACTGAATCGCTACAAAAGTTCGTGTTATCTGTCGCGTCAAAGTCTCCTTACATTAACTCTAGTATATTAGACTTGCCCCGACTATTGACCTGGTCCTTCTCTCTCATGGTGACCTGGCACATTGCGGATTATATCCCTGGGCACATTCACGATGGGGCCTCAAAGCTCCTGCTTATTCCACCCTTCCAGTCCAAGCCATGGGACGGATCGCTGTAACGGAAGATGTGGAGGGCCACCGAGATGAAGAAGAATTCGGGGAAGCTCCCACCGAACCTCAACCAAACGATACCGTAAACGGCGAGCCGCCAAGAGAACCTTCTGGCTCTCCCCCACTTGTTAGAGATACCAATGGCAAATGTATAGCCACAGTAATTGAAGTTCAAGATGCCTTTGACTCTTTGAATACTTTGAGGTACTCCCAACCAACTCATCTGCAAGGTAATGACACCCTTCACCTACAACGCAAATGAAATAACCTTCTCGTCTTCAGGAAAGTGCCAGGGATTGACAATCACTCCATTCAACGCTGGGCACACTCTGGGAGGCGCAATATGGAAAATTCGCTCCCCCTCATCTGGTACAATTGTCTATGCAATCAACATGAACCACATGCGAGAACGTCACCTGGACGGCACCGTTCTCATTCGCCAGGCTGCTGGCGGAATATTCGAACCCTTAGCAAGACCAGACCTTCTTATTACCGATGCCGATCGTTCCCCGGTTATTACAAGTCGAAGGAAGGACCGTGATGCTGCTCTCATTGGTATATGCTTTCAATGCCCAAAGCTGTCTTTCCAATTATAATCTGACGTTTTGGCAGATACAATCACTTCAACTCTTTCTTCCCGCTCCTCACTACTTCTACCATGCGACTCAAGCACTCGAATTCTTGAACTCCTGGTTCTCCTTGACCAACATTGGAATTACTCGAGGCTGCGGTATCCCATATGTCTTCTTTCTCGCACCGGTCGGGAGATGTTGACATTCGTAAGGAGTATGATGGAGTGGCTTGGAGGAACAATTAGCAAAGAGGATGTTGGGGAAGAAGGCACAAATTCCCGTCAGAATCAAAGCAACAAAAGGAGAAGGGATGATGACAATGAAGAGGATGCATTGGGAGCATTTGCCTTGAGGTTTAAGCAAGTGGCCCGTCCCTCATTCTCAGCATATTTTCTTGACAGATATGTGCAGGCACCTCGAGTTCTTCCCAAATCCTCAAGCTCTGCTACAAACGTACTCTTCTAAAGACCCAAAACTAATCCTCGCCGTCCCTGCCTCTCTTTCGCATGGGCCCTCGCGACATCTTTTTTCAGATTTCGCTGCGGTACCAGATAATGTCGTTCTCCTCACTGGACGTGGAGAAGTAGGGACACTTGGCCGGGCCTTATTTGAAAAATGGGACAATTCTCAACGGCCAGAGGACAGATGGGACAAGGGCAAAATCGGGCGTAACGTCATGATGGACGGTACCATTAAGCTTACTATGAAACGTAAGGTACCTCTGACAGGGCTTGAATTGGAGCTGTACCAGCGCAAGGAACAGGCCGCGAGAGACAAGGAGGCAGCTCATCAAGCGACCCTTGCGCGGAACCAGCGCATGCTTGAGGCCGACGAAGATGACAGCGATTCTGACTCTGACTCTGATGCAGATGATGAGGATGAAGTCCGGCAAGCTCTGGAAGGAGATGACATGGACATTGGCGGAGACGACATTGCCCAGGGGGACCGAAATAAGAGGAAGGCGGACAAGGGGATGGATGGTGCTGACTGGATGGATGGAGATGAGGGCTTGACCAAGCAGCTCTTATCTTTCGACATATATCTCAAAGGAAACGTGTCGAAAGCAACTTCCTTTTTTAAAACTACTGGACAAGCTCAACGATTTAGGATGTTTCCATACGTCGAAAAGAAGCGCCGGGTGGATGACTATGGCGAGACCATTGATGTAGGAATGTGGTTGAGGAAAGGCAAAGCTTTGGAAGAAGAAGCCGAGAGCGAAGACATCAAAGACTATAAGCGAAGAGCGCTGGCTGAAGAGGACGCCAAAGTAAGTTCTCTTTTCATTGGTTGTTTGACGACAACTAATTTTATTTCAGAAAGCTATCAGGGAACCTCCTTCAAAATTTGTTACGAACGCGATAGAGATCCAGCTGGCATGCCGTCTATTATTCGTTGATATGGAGGGTCTGAACGATGGCCGAGCAGTCAAAACTATTGTTCCACAAGTCAACCCACGGAAAATGGTACCACAAACAACATGATATTTTGTCATTCTTTCTGACCCTCTCTAGATCATTGTGCATGCTCCATCAGCTGCTGCAGACGCGCTTATCGAGAGCTGCAACAATATTCGATCCATGACGAAGGATATTTTTACCCCCGATGTTGGTGAAAGTGTTCAGATTGGCCAACAAACGAACAGTTTCTCGATCAACATCAGTGATGAGCTACTTGCTTCGTTGAAGATATCTCAGGTTGGTTGTATTTTTACATTCTGTATGGGCGCGTTGTTAATTGTCTTCATCTGTAGTTTGAAGACAACGAGATTGCATATGTCAGGGGATTGGTTGCAGCACATGCAACGTCAACTATTCCAACTTTGGAACCCATTTCGTCATCTTCCACGCAGAATGACCCTGCGACGCCTTCTCAAGCCCTGAACCAACGCATGCTCGGTTCGCGTCCTCAGGTCCCTCTTCCGCACTCGACCATGATTGGAGAGTTAAAGCTTACTGTGCTGAAATCACGGCTTGCTTCGATCGGTGTGCAAGCTGAGCTTATTGGAGAAGGTGTTCTGATCTGTGGTACCTCAACCACGTCATCGGAGGGATCTGTGGCAGTGCGAAAATTGGCCAAGGGGAGGATTGAGCTTGAGGGAAATGTATCCGAAGTGTACTATACTGTACGACGGGAGATCTACAACCTCCACGCTCTTGTTGCAGCGTAGTAGTGATCTATGATAAATTCGGTCCTTTTCCATTTTTGACCAAACATCCCGAAAAGGGAATTAGGGGCACGCCTTTCCAAAATTTGTTAGAAAAGCCAAGTTGCCCTCTGACCACTGTTGCCCAGCGAGTCCCTCTTGTCTCTTCCCACATCACCCTTGTTTTCTCGTTCGTCAACGTCCTTAACGAATCATGCGTGAAGTTATCTCTCTCCATGTGGGTCAGGCTGGTGTTCAGATCGGTAATGCGTGCTGTGAGTCGTGACAACCCTCATCCTTTGTCGCGTCGCTTCATATTTAACTCGATAACGACCACAGGGGAGCTTTACACTCTCGAGCATGGTCTCAGCGTGCGCCTCCATACATTTAGCCTACTTTCGCTTCTCTTATTCAGTTTTTAGCCTGATGGTCGCCTTATTGAGGGCTCGCCCTCGTCGACCGACAGCGGGTTTTCCACCTTTTTCTCAGAGACTGGTTCCGGGAAACACGTCCCTCGTTCCCTGTACATTGATCTTGAGCCCGGTGTCATAGATGATGTCAAGACTGGCCCATATAGGTCACTCTTCCATCCGGAGACGCTGATCACAGGCAAGGAGGATGCTGCCAATAACTGTGAGTCGTTATCGAGCCCCTCACTTTTTATTAAACGTCTGATTTCTTGATTAACAAAGATGCCCGTGGGCACTACACCGTTGGCAAGGAGCTCATTGACCCCGTCATGGACAAGCTGAGGAGGTTGGCAGACAACTGTTCTGGCCTCCAAGGCTTCTTCGTGTTCCACTCCTTCGGTGGAGGAACAGGTTCGGGTTTCGGGGCTCTCCTCCTGGAGAAACTGTCCACGGATTATGGCAAGAAATCGAAACTCGAGTTTTGCGTATACCCCGCACCTCAGCTTTCGAGTTCTGTGGTCGAACCGTATAACTCTGTTCTCACGACTCACACAACTCTTGAACACTCTGACTGCTCGTTCATGGTAAGCTCTCGCCTTTGAAGTGATATTCGAGTAGACCATGACTTTCGTTGCATCGTTTAGGTTGATAACGAAGCCATTTACGACATTTGCAAGAAGAAGCTTGGTGTTGTTTCGCCCAGTTTCTCGAACCTTAACCGTCTCATCGCTCAAGTTGTCTCGTCCATCACTGCGTCTCTCCGCTTTGACGGTTCTCTCAATGTTGATTTGAATGAATTCCAGACCAATCTTGTGCCGTGAGTATATCTTTCTTTGTGCAGTGGCAAAAATCCCTCATACAATAATGCTCCATAGATTCCCCCGTATTCATTTCCCGCTCGCCACATACGCGCCTCTCCTCTCTGCCGACAAAGCCAACCATGAGCAAAACTCGGTGGCTGAGATGACCTTCTCTTGCTTCGAGAATGGCAACCAAATGGTGAAGTGCGACCCCAAGGAAGGCAAATACAGTGAGCATATAACCCCGCGTGCTTGGCCTTATGCATTCGCATCCTGACTTCGTTTATCAGTGGCCTGTTGCTTGCTGTACCGAGGAGATGTTGTGCCCAAAGATGTGCAAGCTGCCGTTGCTAGCATCAAGACCAAACGAACTATCCAATTTGTTGATTGGTGCCCTACTGGTTTCAAAGTAAGTTTATATCTACCTTATTCGTAAACTCTTGTTTATCACTTCGTTCCTAAGTTGGGAGTTTGCAATGAGCCTTCAGCGTGTGTTCCGGGAGGTGATCTTGCCAAGACTTCTCGCAGCCTTTGCATGCTTTCAAAGTAGGTCGGACAGACCTCGTCTAACTATCTATGCTAATTATCTTGAAGCACCACTGCCATCTCTGCTGCTTGGGGACGTCTGGGTATGAATTCTTTTGTTTTGGCCTCCTCCCCTGCTAACTGGTCTGATTTTCAGATTACAAGTTCGATCTCATGTACTCCAAGCGTGCTTTCGTGCACTGGTATGTCGGTGAGGGTATGGAGGAGGTGACGTTTTTTTCCAGTTTGTACCCGTCTCTCGGTGACTGATATGCCGTTTCCAGGGTGAATTCTCAGAGGCTCGTGAAGATCTTGCGGCTCTCGAGAAGGATTATGAAGAGGTCGGCACAGACTCGGCAGACGTTGAGGAGGAGGGCGAGTACTAAAGAATCTTAGGGGCATTTGGTTTTGATTCTGTTTGTTCTGCAATCTTTCTCGATGGAGACCATCTTTGCCTAAAATACCCCCTCTCCATCATGAATTCCCTGGATTATGTCGCCTTGCATTCCTCTTCTACACTCGCTGTCGTTCTGTCTCCTCATCCTCTCATCAGTTCCCCCTTACTTGACTTAAAATATCGATCTTGCTGTTACTTATCGATCATTCAATCTTTTTTCGCTATCCGAAGTCTTTGTTATTTAACGGGATAAACGCTTAAAGCAGGGAATGGATTGAACTTCACTGGTCCAATGAGTTGCCCCAGCAGCATTTATGGAGTCAATTCTTGAGCATTCCGGATCCTCAATCCTTTTAGATTATATGGTGTACTCTGCTATACTGACTTTACGATATTCCTGATTCCGGTAGCCGTCCGATCCAATGATTCCCTGTATCGAGGTAGTTCTAATCTATCTATTGATTTTTGTTTGGCCTCTATATTCCACGTTCCTTGCTTGTTAAATCATTGTTTGATGGTGACGGTGATGCCCGATTCTGTGCGCTGCACGGAGATCCTGGAGCAATGGTGTGAAATGAGTCAATAACCACTGCCAGAAAGGGTCCTATATCCTATAACTCACGCTGATAAATTTTCGATGATGAAATCAGGTTGGGCGGCCTCAATTTGTTCCCTGGTATGAGTGGTAAGTAAGCCAACGGTCTTGCAACCAGCCGCATTTCCGCTTCGGATGCCCGACGGGGCATCTTCAAAGACAAGGCCTGCAAGAGGCAGGAAAGTCAGAATCAAGTCCAGTTCTGAGCTAGGTTGCAATCGAACAATTTTCTGGTTTGACGCCACATTTCTCGGCACCGAGGAGATAGGGGTCAGGGGAGGGCTTGCCCTGGCTCACATCCTCAGAAGTAACAAAGACATCTGGGACAGGAACACCAGCGATATCGAGAGCGGAAGACGCGTACGCCCGGGTGGCAGAGGTGCAGATTGCCCAGCACGGCTTAGGGAGATAGCGACCTGAAGCGATCTACAATAATGTGTTAAAAAAAAAAAGGGGGGTGATTCTTCATGGCGCTGAGCACCTCATTGAGGATTGAATTGACGCCCGGGAGTTGGACTATTCCTTGTCGACCACCCTCGGACGATGTGGTGACGATTGCAGTTTCAAAACGCTCTGCCTCTAACTAAAGAACAGCCATAAGAAAATGTAGTATACCGAGAGGAGAGAGATAACGTACTTCCAAGATCTCGGGATCCTGGATGCCACAATAGTTTCTGAGATTTTCGACCGTTCGAACTCCATGGGAAGCTGTGTCGCAGGGTAAACAAACAAGAAAACACGGAAATGCACGCGAAGCTCACAGCTCAGGATGTGGTGGACGTCAATGGATGGGTAGGATAGCCGAAAGAGCTCCCAAGCGCCGACAACACCCGCGGTAGAATCGACGAGCGTGCCGTCCATGTCAAAAAGGCTATAGATGACGTGAGTAACCGGGTAGAGATGGTGAAAAGGTAGCCGACATACAGCGCATCGAGGTGCAGGACGATCTGAGCCATGAAATTCAAAAACAAGCAAGTGGATCCCCTTCGTGGTATTTCATCCGAAGGGTGGTGCCAAACAAAGGGTCGGTGATTTCTCGTTGGACAGATCCGTGGGCTTCCAGAATTCGAATGACCTTCCTATTTGGGAGTTGTAGACTAACCTCCTCCCCTCTTTAATTCTTTCGCTCTCTCGGCCAAATTATGCCTCCGCGCAGACGACAGCAGTTTACTCAGGACCACATTGACCAGCAGCTCCAGCAGATCCATCTTCTCGACCCCTCTTCCTCCTCAGAAAATCTAGAACAGCTCGGCCCAATCATTAAACAAATCCACAGCAACCGGCAACAGGATGTGTATCTCAGGACAGTGCAGGGCCTCATCGACTCGAAGGATGCAGAGATCGAGAAGATATGCAGTGATAATTACCAAGACTTTATTTCTTCCGTCTCTACCCTCTTCTCGGTCAAGTCATACACCGACAAGATGAAGGAAAACATTTCCTCATTGGACAGCAGTGTCGCCCAGCTTGGTGGTAGCTTGGTCGAGAAGAAACGCGCCTTGCTGCAGTCAAAGAAAACTGCTGCAAATTTGGACGAGGCCATTGATACTCTCCAGGCTTGTTTGCGCGTCCTTGACGTCGTTGATCGCGTCGGTGAGATGATCAAACAAGGCAAATACTGGGGTGCATTGAGGGTTTGTCATCTATGTTATGCCCGTCGTATACATATTTTCAATGGAACATGTGTAATTTTCAGTCACTCGAAGACATTCAGAGCATGCCTCCAACATCCCTATCACAGACCCCCTTCTTTCAACACCTCTTGTCCTCCTTACCCTCTCTACGTGGTCAGATCAAGGATGCCGTCACCGCGTCTGTCAAACAGTGGCTGCTCGAAATCAGAAACATAAGCACAGAGGTTGGTCGCCTTGCTGTCGAATCCATGGAGGCGCGATCTCGGCGATGGCGCTCACGACGCGAGAAAGATATATTACTCCGGCCCAGCCGGGTTGGAAGCGCCGTCGAATTGGTCGCCTATGAGAAGGTTGAATGTGAGCGCTAATCTATTTTTGTATGTTTACTCTAATTTCGACGCCATCCAGTCAATGTATTGGACAACGAAAAGCTCCACGTTGACTTCAAGCCACTTTTTGAATGCATTCATATATATACCACGTTGAACTCCTTGAATGAGCTCCAGAAATCATACCAGGCAGACAGAAAAGTAAGAAACTCTCACTATTTCCCTAAAGGATACCTTAATGAGAGGTTTATAGGCGCAATCCGATCTTATTCTCCCAACGCCTCTTCCTCTTGCATCACTCCAATCCCTTACACAAGAAATTTCAGGCTTTTTCATCGTCGAATCTCATGTACTCGAAACAACAGGAAATTTCCGGTCACATCGGGATGTTGAAGAGCTCTGGGACGCTCTTGCTACACGGCTGACAACAGGTATCGAAGATGCCTTACGACCAGTGGCTGATCCGGAGACCTTCTTAAATGTCAAACAGAGCCTGTTAACCTTCATCATGACTCTTGAAGTGCGTCCTTTTTTGGAGTTTATTATGCTTGCCTTGACTTGGTAGTTAGACCTACTCCTACTCTACGGTTTCCCTTCATTCGTTCATCATTGTCCTCTTTGAGAAGTATGCGAAACTCCTGGAAACGCAATTTTCCAAGAGATTTGAAGCGGCAAGTCATTTTATCCCACAACAAAAAACGTGGCTGATGGAACTTGCACTCTACTTTAGATAGTTCGACAGGATGAACATACTCCTATGAAGGTGGATACAGAAAACACTATCGAGGCGATTCTGGAAGTGGTTTGGGTCACTGAGGCCGAGAGGAAGGAACTTGAACAGTGAGTTTCCATTTTCCACTCCCATTCAGACTTATGTTACGGATTTCCTTATTAGAACCCCTACATCATATCCTCTACCATGGTCTCTAACCTTCTATCAGTCCTGTCAAGACGTAAGTTGTCTTTTTTGTCTCATCATTATCCTTTTCTGAATCCCGCATGTAGATTCGCACCTTTATTCAAAAGTTCTATGCATTCGTCGAAGGGGTTTCCCAGCACCATCGTGACATTGACGAGCTTTTGAGCAAGGTGAAAGCAGCTATGCTTAGAATGCTTTTTTCCGAGATTAAAACTGGATTTTTGTCTGTCAGTCACTTGACTCATTACTGGAGAAAGGCATCAGCTACAGCATTGGCCAACGCTTAGCAGGCACCCAGAATCCGACACAGATCGCCCAGATTATCACCAACTTGGAATACTTCCAAGACGCGGGCAGCGAACTCGAGAGGTCCCTCACCAATCTCCGGTTAGCCATACCCTGCTATCCTTATTCGTGGAAGACTCCCTGAGCCTCGATTTATTTATAGTTCAACGCAGCGAGGTGGGGTCATCAGACTCTCAGCTTCCTCATCGTTTGAGGCAACCATCAGCCACTCGCGGGCGCGGATGTCAGGCCTAATAAACTCGAAACTCGACCAGTGCTTCGAGTTGTCGGAATACGACTGGACCCCGAGATCCAGGGAGACATCACCGAGCATGTACTTGTACGAGCTGGTCAATTGGTTGACCACTGTTGTCGACTCGTTGGTGATCAAGGAAACTTACAAGGAGGAAGCATATAAAGGTGCCCTTGGATACATTACCGAGTGCTTGATAGTGAGTGTTTTCTACTAATGTTGTTTTAAGTTTTACTTACTGATTTTCTTGCTAGGATTTCTTGACAGGGCGCGACATCCCCATGATGAACGAAAATGCCATTTCAAACATCCTAATCGACGTGGACTTTCTCGAGGATGAATTGAAGCGAATCGGGAGATCGCATCTCACCACAGTATTTACTGAGCTTCGACTGGTATGTCCTCGCACCATACTACGTCATTTTGTGTTTGACACATGAACAGACGACATCGGTCGTTCTCGGCAACACCGTTCAGGAATATCTCATCCCTGCTAATCGGCATGCATCATATGCCGCTGTAAAACCTAAGCGATTACAGGCTCTGCTTGAAAAACTAGCTCGGTATGGCGCCATGCAACGAGACGCTGCAGGGAGGGATTTGGGTGAGAGGAGGCGCAAGGAGGCTGATGCAGTTGGTCGCTTATTTCCTGGGGAAAATCGTTGATTAGTATGTACTTGTGCAGTGACACTCTGTTTTTTCCGCAATCACTTGGATTGTACAGCATGTAAAATAACAACCACTGGTCTAAAAAGGAGTGATCGTCAAGCCACATGCGAGAAAACAATTTTAAAGAAGTGAAATGACGAAACAGTGAGAAGGAAATGGGACAAGAAATTGACCAAGGAATCTGGACGAACTAGCGATGAAATGAAGTGAGAGCGAGATAAACAGCGGAGAACAACGTTTTCGGTATCGTGAGGGGATCGTGACACGTGTAACAACGCTAATAAGGTAGACTAGAGAGCAGAGATCCATTATACTCGGCGCTTGATGTTTGCACTCAACCACTCCAGACCCTCGTACAGACCGTCTCCGGATGTAGCGCAAGCAGCCTGAAATGCTTGAATAAGCATTCCGTTTGAAGTGGAAGGAGAACTTTCGATGACTCACCTGAATGTACCAAGTTCGCTGTCTGAGGCCGTGGAGGCCGAGCTTATCAGTGATCTCGGCAGCGTTCATGGCGTTCGGCAAATCTTGCTTGTTGGCGAAGACGAGGAGGAGAGCATCACGAAGCTCATCCTCATTCAACATCCGTTGCAGCTCCTCGCGAGCCTCCGAAACACGCTCTCTATCATTGGAGTCGACAACGAAAATGATACCCTGGGTGTTCTGGAAGTCTGTAGAAAAGAGGGTGTGAGGAGAAAAGCTACTATAATATCGGGGGGACGTGTGCCGACGTACAATGCCTCCAGAGGGGGCGAATCTTATCTTGACCTCCGACATCCCACACGGTGAATGAGATGTTCTTATACTCGACAGTCTCGACGTTGAATCCTGGGTTGGGCGTCAAGATGGAATGGCGGGGATTGTGAGGGCAGTAACTCACCGATTGTTGGGATGGTGGTGACGATCTCACCGAGCTTGAGCTTGTAGAGGATGGTAGTCTTACCAGCGGCATCTAAACCGACCTAGAGAGTGGGTGAGCTGCGTGATGAGGCGGCGCAGAAAAAATGTATATACCATCAGAATACCTGTTAAACGTGTAGTGGTCAGCGATTCAGAGGACAGCGCCTAGATAAGCAAGTGGACTTACGCATCTCCTTCTTGCCAAAGAGGCCGGAGAGCAGGCGGGAGACGGAGAGACCCATGATTGCAGAAGAAATGAGAAAGAGTTAAGAAAGAGTTGGAGGTGGTGGACAGCGAAATCACTTGTCGTGTCGCCTGTTTGCGTGGGACTCCAAGATTGAAATTCCGCAATGGGACAAACACCGCGCCCATATTTATACTGCTTTAACCCCCAGGACACGTAGTTCCACCAGTCTCCGCAGTGTCTGCGCATTCTCTGTAATTTAACACGACTCTTTCTGTGAATATTTTCTCTGGATCGGTTCCGTGAAGTCAGACAGCGTGATCTGCCCTGATTCGATTCTTCAACTGGCTTGATCGACACAGCCAATGCTCATTTTGTGTGATAGAACTCCTGCGATTAATACAGGAACGATCTCTGCACTGGATCTCGCCCAGATGCAGATTGTGTCGTGCGCCACAATGTCGCTTTTCGCCCAAGCATGTGTTGCATAATAGATACAATTTGTCGCAAAAAAAAAAAAAAGAGAACTAACGATACAGCTAATGATCAATATACAAGTATTAGGGAGGGAGTAGTCATATCTATAAAGAAAGAGAGTAAAGGGCAGAGCAAGGAAATAGACAGCGTTCCGAAAGATCAACTGATATTTTGGTAGCAGCGGATTGGACATGTCCATTCATCAGCGTAAGCCAGCTGCTCGAAGCTTGTGCTCGAGCTGGGTGCGCCACTTGACATAGATCCCATTGGATGGACCAGGAGCATATTGGCATAACTCGAAAAGGACAAGTTGCTCCTGAAATCCGGGGTTGGGCCAAATATGGTCGCGCGCTAAAATAAGAGTAAAGACGCATATCATCCAGAATTAGTTATCGCCGTACCAGTTCTGACTATTGCGAGCGCTTGAGTCGAGTTGACGCGTCGAGACCACATCACTATTACGCCCGCGTCAGCATGCGCGAAATTTAAGAAGTGAAATAGATATGGAAAAACTAACTATAGGCAGCAACAACCGCAGCACTTCTAGAAATGCCTTGCACACAATGCACAAGCACAACGCCGCCAGACCTGAGCGCCTGGTCAATGAAATGGCATGCCGACGGTAGGTGGATCAAAAGATCGGCGTAATCAACATCTTCAACTGGGATACGCTTGTGATGTATGCCCGCCTCGCGTGCTTCGGATGGTATTTGATCCGAGCAGACAGACAGGATATGAGTGATCCTGTTCTCAGTCAAAGAGCGTGTCGAGCGGGCAGCCATAATGCTAGAAGGGACGGAGGGGTCAGTAATGCTTGACATGACGGTGTTGCAGAGCCACTGACTTTCCCAGGAAAAGCCTGTTTTCGATGACAGCATTGATGTTTTTCCAGACCATTTCTTATGACTTGAACTTGTGCTGAACGAGCTATGGGTTTTTTGGATGCATTCGACGAACATTATCGGTCTTGTTATGTACCCCTCCCGCAGGAGGGCGGCATCCTGCATATCCGAATCGTAGCGGAGGAACAGACTCCCGTTGTGAACTTGCGCCATTGCCCTCGACCTTGCTGCAAGAGACAGAAAAAAGTTAATGCAGTGTCAGGATAGTGAGCGCACCGCCTTGGCTTCCCCAGGCAACAATGACCAAATCCAGATGTCCGTGCCTGCCGCCAATTTACACGTGGGGTTGCCTCTTTGGGAAACAACTTCGGAATGCCTCTCATGGCTAAGGCGGTGTTACACGTTCTAAAAGATTGGCGGGCTTCTTACAGTTTTGGGGACGTTCTTTTTCTGACGCCGAACATCACACGACAGACGCCCCTCGTTCCTCTTCGGGACATCTCCCTGACCGGATTCGCAAAGCGAAGAAGTGATAGGCGCCAATCTTCTTGGTCGATAATTCAGATCGCGTTGGGGCAACGTGGGCACGGAATGGAAGTTTTGTTTCTCAAGACATGAAATACGCGTGTCCTGTATAGGATTCCGGTATTCAGGATCTGCGGAGCCTTGTTCGCTTGTTGTTCGCAAAAGAAAAGCATTCAGCTATCACGTGATCCAATGCACCTTTTGCTATGAAACTGTTTCGAAAAACACCTCCTTCCCGCAGTGTAATGGCAAGCAGAGCACGGTGCAACGCGATGTCTGTGAGGACCTCAACTCAGTGGCTGCCGCAATGCAACGAGGCGATTACGTAATGATATCACTCCATAAGTATCTATTAATTCAGAGTGTGAACAATAACATTGGCCCCGAGTCCCGACAACACCCACATCCTTCATCGATTCACCATCCACACATTCCATCCGCAGCCAGCAGCCTCTCGAACATGAAGATAGAATGGGCATCACATGTGTGTTGGTCGACCCTCGATGCTGACACTCAAAGTTGACATAGTAACAGTTCAACCCAGACGGAACCAGACGCAGGCCCCCAGCGTCCACCATGCACGGGTGGCTCGCAAAAATGCGAGGGACTTTGCTAGGGAATGAAGAGCTTCGATCAAAGGTGAGATTTCTTCGGTACTTCTGTGACCATGGATCAATATATCTCCACAGGGAATGCAAGAGATGAAAAAGGCGCGGGATAACCGTAAATACAATGCTCGAAAGAAGCGCCAGCAACGCCCGACGAACACTGGGAAGAGCCTTTTTTCGTTCCTGGGCATAGGCAAGCAAAGCAGGTCGTCCCATAGGCCACGAACTCTGCAATCGGGAAGGTCTACAGGCACCCGCCAGTTCGCCCGACCCATATACAAGTCAAGCAATGGCAACTATCGTAGTCGGGATGTACGGCCACCCCCAAGGCCTTCTGGGCCACCGCACAGGACAAGCCATCGAAGCCATGGACAGAGTTCGAATCGACCGCAGCATGGCTATTCGAATGGGCACCGCAGATCCAGTCGTCGATGAGATTCATTTTCGGGGAAGCCTTCGGTATTTTATAATCTTGACTCGGTTCACTATTTATGTAAAAGGTTGGAAGGAATCATGTTACTATGTACTGCGTTAACCGGATGGCACCATACTATGTACTTACTTGGAATGACTTGTCAAATAATGAAGTTTTCGCCCGGACAATTCTCGTGGAGTTGTGGTGGTGGTGCTACGACAAGTATAAAGCCTTAAGCGCGGCTATTTTACCTAATACTAATAGATCCAAACAATCATTAAGCGCTGGTTAGATTCCTCGTGTTCTTGCCGCCTTCCTGGAGCTTTTTTTGAAAAGCTTTCCTTACCAGTCACTCCTCTTTTCCCTTTTTCATTACATAGCTACTTCGCCTGAGCTCGCGCCAGCGAATCTCTTGGATTTTACGAGACATTTGTCCTTCATCTTTTTACTTTCTACTTGAGGTATGCATACTTGAGGCATGCATAGAATTTAGGCATTGAAGCCCCGGGCTCCCAGTGTTTGGAGTTTTTCCAGAGGTGGGAATACTTAATGCCTAAAATTATATATAGATTTATCCCTGACAACCTGGCTCTCAGGGACAAACCGAGGTCCGAAAAAGGTCAGCTGTCATGCTCTTGAGGACATAAGTGATTGGTGCTTGCCCTTACCATTCAAATATTCAAGTCCTATTTCCGCGCTTGACAAAGCTTTCTATCCGCACTGCTTCTCCTCCTGGCTATCTTCATTCTGGCATTGTCATGGGATTGTAGTGCCCTACCATTGAGTTTCATTGCAGAATGCAGGAGCTGATACAAATCTAATCAGCTATGCATGAATCCACTTCTCGCAATCCTTACAATGTGATATCGTGCAACGGTACTTCTCATCGCATTCCTACGACCAGATAACGCACTAAATTATCACCCGCCTACCTATTGTCCTGTACTTGGCTTGGCACCTGCATCGGTAGGCCTATGATCATTTCGCCTAAAGAAAAGGAAGTGTCTTTGTTTGAAATTCGTATTGAAATTAAAATATTAAAATCCCACAAACGGTGAGGATTAGCCGGAAGATTCAGACAATGCTGAATGCACCATCATCAGAAATAAAGCCAGACAATTGAACGACTCAGATCCGGATCTAGGGGCGCACATTGGAATAAAACGACGCTTCATCGCGTTGCGAATAGGACAAGTTCGACTTTCTGAACATCTCCACTGCATGACAATCGAGAACACGGACATTGAGATGAATGAATGTCACGAAGGAAGGGAATCCGTTGGATAAATGAGTGTTAAATTACGACGAAGAATAGTTGTAAAGAAATACGATAATAATCATTGGAAAGGCATAGATTGTGTCACTGAGGGTGAGGCGCAAATATTCGCCGGGTCACGACTTGCGAGGTGTTTCTTTTTCTTACGCCGTCTCCTCTTTTTCTTCGGACTTGAGGACGGGGTACCTGCCGCAGGATCGCCATCTGATTCATGGTCACTTGAAAGGTGGCCATTCAGATTGAGAAGAGGCACATTTGCAAGTTCGGCAGGAAGGGATTTTGGCAGCTTGGTAGGTTTCGGAGAAATTACGTTGGGATGGTCTTGAGGAGAGTTCTTGTTCCCTGATACCAATCCGTTAAATAAGAGCCTAAAGAGAAGGATATAGTCTGGCGAACATACCTGGGGTTATCAATCCCACCAAGGATTGATCTCCTGTTGCAGAACCATCGGGCTTAGGGCCTTCAGGTTTTTGGGTCACAATCGTCGTGTTTGAGGAGCCTTCGCTTGCACCAGGAGTCCGCAATTTGTGTTTTTTCTTGGTCTTCACTGGAGAGATGTCCAACTGGGTGGGATCGTTTAGCATGGTGCTGATGTTCTCGACTTCTTCCGAGCTGCCGTCGTCTTTTGTCTGCTCCGTTGTAAGAACAGAGAATGCCAGCTGAGCGTCAGACATAGCTGTAGTTTGGTGTTTTTTCTTCTTCCTTCCATGAACAACGTCGAAAGGATCCACCCGGGCTTTTGTCTTGATAGAAATTGCTCTGCTTTCGTCCTCATCATGCAAAGTGGGTTGAGAAGGACCGACGTCGTCTTGTTCTCGAGGCCGTTTCGAGCCAGCAAGTTTTCCTTTCAAGCGAGCAGTCTCCCGGGACAAACCTTGACTATGGCCCTCTGGTATAACAGCACCGACACCCAGCCTTGGCAGAATCAGTACATGGTACAGCATTATGGAATGAGCCCACGCACCCTACCTGGGAGGTCGGCGCATATAATCTGAGAGCTCTCTTTCTAAGTCCTTATTTCGAGAACTTTTTGCAAGTTTATGCGGTTTCACCCAAGAAGATACCAAATTTTGTGCAAATGACATCGACAGGTCGATTTGTGCCTGAAGGGCCTCTATGTCAACCGAGTCTTCATCAAGGTCTTGCGAGTTCATGTTGAGTGGATAGATGTTTCATGCGAAACGAGATGAGAATATCTAACGCAAGTGTGATGGAAGAAGGAACGTTTGTTTTTATAGGCTCTGCCATTCCGGAATTGGATCAGAAACAAGTTTACCACGGGATCCAATAACTTGTGCAAACCTGTCATGTCGTCCTCCAAACGCAAATGGGAGGACCTAGACGACTCCGACGAAGATACTCCCGCGTATGGCAAGCAAATACTACCCGTTGCGAATCTCCCTGCCGACTTTAATGACGAGCCAATGGATGGCATGCAGTATTTGTTCATGGTCCGGTACGTAGTTTATCGTTCTTGTTTTTGAGGTTTACCACCTGATTTCGCCTTTCATTCCGAAATCACAGACGAGATGCGAAAAAACTACCCGGCACTGTTCGCGTAGCGAATCCTTACGAGAAGGGAGAAGAACACCAACCTATAGAAGGTTCAACTATACAAGTCCCATCGAAGCACTCATGTTTGCCTTCTCAAAAATGGAGGGAAATCTTCCAGATTCGATTTCAAAACTTTCGGACGGTTCGTTGATTGGTTCTTTTCTCATCAAGACAGATATGTTAATTTGATCTCTCAGAACCTGAACCAACCTACAATCCATGTGGGGCCCACTAGCGTTGGCCAACGTCGTTTAATGCCAGAGAAAAAAGACAGGGATATGTGGTGGGCCTTTCTAGCAGGAAAACCAGAGTCAGAGTGGAATCCATCCAAGAAGGCAAGAAGCAAGGCCAATAAACAACCTCCTGCTCGAGGAATGCGCGCCTGGGATGACCCATCTGAAATCGCTGGGCCATCAAACAACTCTATTGTGAATGACGAAGGTGAGGTGGAGGAAGTATTGAGGGTCAACCCTGCCGAGACTTTACCGAGCCCTGTCGGAACACCCGTTCCTTTAGAACACCTTGAAGAAACGAGCCAACCAAGTCTGATAATTGGCCCTTGTCCACCTGAAGAAACATTGAAACCAAGGGAACCCACAACTGAATTACTCAGAAAGATCAATGAAGTCAGTCTCCTCCGTTTTGCACTATTTTCTATTTCCCAACCTAACGCCGTTTTAGCGTGTCGCCTTGCATCTGTTGATGTACTTCACCTACTGGATCGACGTTTACTTGAAATCGCCAGAATGTAACAACTATCTGCCCACAAAGTCTCATGCTCGGTGGATTTTTTGTCTCCTCTCAAGGATTGATGATTATATTTCGGCAGACGACATGAATCTCCTCCGTAACCTAGCTCGTGCATGTCTCGCCCTGCTAAAACAGATTAAACAAAAGGAAAACCCACCACTTTCTACACCTCCATCGAGGAAAATACACGAATCATCGTGCTGGATCGTCATCGCACTCGTCGCCGATAACTGGAAGCAACGAGACCTGTGGATGGATGCAGAAGATATTCTGAAATTTCTGGAAATTTCTTGAAAGGCTTCATAATAGGTATATCTTAAACCTGTACAAGGCAAGGAAGCTTACTTGTTGGATAGTTCAGAACATATCTTATTACTCCAAACCAGCATTTTATAATGATTGCCCTGCCTGCTAAGGCCTTGAAAGTACCGTGAGTTGAATAGCACTCTGTATGTCCAGATTCTTTGGAATTTAACCTTTATTATCCACAAGTCTCTACATCGCCACAATGACTCAATGCGAGGAAGAGTTCTCTCGAAGTGCTTCCACCGCCTGGGAGATTTCCATGTAGTTGACTGACCTAGCTTCCTATCGCTGCGGTGCATTGGAGTTTGGGCGCTATCATGACACAACCCTTGCAGTTTAGATGTGGTCACGATATCCTATATAACTGTTATATCTCGGTCCCTAAATTGTTACTATCGAGCCCACAGCACCCCCGGTTTCCCCTTCTACATCTTTGGTGATATCTCAACATCTTACCGCCTCCGCGGCTCGCGAACCATCTGAACGGTACAAAGAATTATTGACAAGGAATAAATTTCCGGGAAAGACTCACAATCTCAGCTATGATGGGAGGATGGTGCCACGTAGGGTTTTCGTTGCCAATAACAATCTCTGCAACAGTTTGGAAACCATGGGACTCATAAAACCCCTTATTTTCAATGTTGCTGGAATGTAGCCAGCAAGCTTGACCCATAATGTCTGCCTGTTCGTCCCCGCTCAGTTAATGATTTATGACTGATAATTAAACACCTACCAGGCTGGTCACGGCGTCCAGAAGTGCCCCTCCATAACCACGTTTTTGGCTCGATCGCTCAGTAGCCAAGATCATGACATGCAGCATATCTTTAATGCGGTCTCCAAGAACCCTATCCAGTGCTTTCCGCGTCTTCTCTGTCACCTCTTGATTCCTCTTTTAGGGATTTTAGCAATGTATAGTCAATAAAAGGTTTCCCAAACTCGACCTTGCGTTGTTCCGCAGTTCCAACTCTCCTGTTCAAGATAGCAGCCAGTCCTGAAATAATAGCTCCAACGACCTTGCCAATCGGATTTTTAGGATCAGTTTGACTGTGCGCTGGTTTCCTGGAAACATTTCTCAGTTCAAACCATCGACTTTTCGAACGAACGAAAGATGCAAACGCAAACACGAAGGCAGCCCCAGATTCTATGGTGAGAGCTACCGTCTTCTTCATGAGCAGAGTTATTAAAGCCGCAACGACAATTCTGTCAAATGCTTTGAGTGCTGAGGTTTGTTTCTGCCCCTGATATCCACCCAAAATCAATGAAAATAATAAACGTTGATGATCCATACTCACATCCCGCTGATATGATATCTCAGGATCGTTCGCATATGCCTCTACCCATGTCGTTGTCGCCTTCCAGATGTGGGCTAAAATGGTGTCACCCGAAGTCCGTAGAAGCCA
>Ga0307517_10005340_pt1 | contig 19404 bp, 17 predicted proteins | sample 23_EM_MG_FD_194515 | JGI IMG/M metagenome (GOLD analysis project Ga0307517, IMG submission 194515) | Populus trichocarpa ectomycorrhiza microbial communities from riparian zone in the Pacific Northwest, United States - 23_EM | ecosystem: Host-associated > Plants > Roots > Unclassified | place... | reverse complement strand
GGGGTGTTCTTTACCTGTAAATCCGGCTCACCTCAGTTCAGTATACCTTTACTAATGATTCCTAACGGCTCCAAGAAACCACTAGTACGCGCTTCTTGGCTCGATGCTTTTCAGTTTGAAATAAGAGCAATTTTTTGCTTTCTTAACGGGCATCGAGAGAGATGAAAATGTGTTTTCTGCACACGAAAAAAACCTCTTGCTCTCTCAAGAGCCACGGCTATTCCGGTATCTCGGACATGGACCTCAATACAGAGATCAGGACTGCAGCGCCGGTCTTTCCATGAAGAATTGACATTTGCGGGAAAAAGTAGAAGTTATATAGAGCCCAAGTCCCGGGAGGTTTTGAATTTCAACCTCTTGTGACCTCGGGAAAACAGAAAAGAAAACGCATATAAAACTCCATTTACGCCACTCAACTTCAAGGGCAGCTTCTATTGGGAAAAAAATAGGGTGACAATCCATCACCAATATGTAATTCTCCTTCCTCGTCAGATTTCACTGTAGCTTGCTGACAGCCAAGGCTTCTGACAATAACTAGTAAAGGTTTTAACGTCTGCAACAAACATGAATATTTGCTTTTGTTACAAGCTAATACAATATTTCCTAAAAACCATGTCAGGCTCCGCTCAGAGGAATCCCCCCTATGTTTACAGTACACATTTTACAGTAGGAGCAGGGGGATATTCAGGTGACGAGTATCATTCCAGAGAACTCCATCAAACCTTTGGATACTTCGCCTTGCAATTGTTTGACCAGTTGCCTGTTACGCAGATTACAAGGACTGTCCAACAACAGTGCTTTGATGCAATTTTTTTTCTTTCAAGGCCTGTGACCGTTGGTAGCCACAAGTATAAAACGCTGTTTTCATCGAGGGCTGTTATCATCGAGCAGCAGATGAGGCGCGTGGTTTCTCCTTTATGGAGTTCAAGTGTTGTGTGACAAAAATAACTCCCATTACAATTAGAAGGCAACCAACCAGTGTGCTGAAGAAGAGGGCACCTGGTGACCTAGTCTGGACAAAGCCATACACCCCATTTGATGTCACAACAATTAGGTCAGTAAGTCCATCATTTGAGAAATCCTCGCAGATCAGAGCACGGGTGGGTGGTGCAGGAAGATCAACCGACGTCTGAATACTTCCTCCAGGAGATATAACTGAAGCCTCTTGATCACCAGCTGCGAGGATCATTTGTTGGTTGTCACGTGCACGCAAAGAAAATGCCTTCAATGTGGGGACCACCATACCACCTTCCATCATCCCCGATGGAGAAGGAAGATTTGACCATGTAGCACCTGTCGATATTTGCCATTGCCAAACAGCATCGTGACCATGCAGGCCAGGGGAGTATGATGTCACCTGAAAGAAAAAGGTACATTTCTCAATCTTCTTATTGCAATAACAGGGCAAAGACGAGAATTTGTTTACTGATGTATTGATACCACAGCATGGAAACTCCTCACTCCCGAAACCAAATAGTGTTCATTCAAATACTACAGTAAAGGTGATGGACAAGCACTCCTTGAACAACTTCTGATATCTAAAAAAAGAAGCTAGGTCTGGATTAAAGCATACCTCCCCTCGATTAGTTAAGAAGACAACATCACCATGACTCCCCTTGCGATGCCTATGGCCATCACCTCTTGGGATGAGAATAGGGGTTGCCACCTCTAAAGAAGATACATCAGTCCGACCAAAATTTCTGCCGAAATCTCCATGTTGGAATAAGTTGAGTGGTGAATGATGATGACATATAGAAGCATTGAAAAGTTGCTCTCGCACTGGTACACCCGAAGTTGCAACAGCCCAACATGGTTGCAACACTTCCATCGATCCACTAATGACAGTCTGCTCAGCTCCATTTCCTCCAACAGCCTGAGGGGATGGAAATGTCAACCGTTACAATGAACACACATAAATCCAGCCAACCTTTCCCAATAAATGCCTCAGTTTTTTTTTCAATGTAGTTTTTAACAGGTCTTTGTTTTATCTGTGTTTGAGTTTTCTGTTGTGTCAAGTTTTCTTGCATGCAAAAAGCCTTAAACTCACCCCCATACCTTGAATCTATAAACAAAAGAAAAGGTTAAACAAAAAGAGTTTTCAGATTGGCCATGGACCTAAAATGATGAATAGCACAAAACTAGATGGGATTTTGCAAGCTCATTTCCAATTACCAACACAGCAAACTATATTGTTGTGGTCTGGGTCAATTGAGAAATGTTTTCATGGCACAGAAACAAAGCATTCCACAAAAAGCAAAAGATTTAGGGCATATCATATAATATGTATTTCAGAGAGAGCATATTTGGAGCATATATCATAATCCAAGAGACAATAGAAAATACACTCGTATGGTTTTGATTGCCTTAGATGAAAGAAACAATTGTAAACCTGGACATGATCTAGGACTCCATCACCATTGATATCAGCATGAAGGCCACCTTCTTGAAGATGAAGCTGATGAAAGCAATGAAATTCATCAAACTTGCTAGAACTGCTGGAACAAATAATATAATAAGCAGTTGAAATCATATCAGTTAAAGAGCACATTCAACTTTCATATTTACATGAATAAGCAGTGGGCCTCGAGGGTTTTCAAGATCAAATCTCTAAATGAAAAGGAGCACATATGCCTGACATGGTAGGTTTAACAGCAAGAAGATGACTGGCACATGATCAGTGTGCCAATTACCAGCTGAATTTCATTCTTAGCTATAAGATGTTCTTCCATATAAACTACATGATGGCACAATGCCATGTTTCCAACATTTACCTTACACAGGGTGCGGCCGGATGCCAAATGAACAGCTTCTATCCCTTCTTTTTGATGAGCCACAACAACATTAGGAAGCCACCAAAGCTGAGTGTAGTTTGTTATAGTTGGAATATATTGAAATGGCTGCAGCAACAAAGTATAATAGACAAACATCATTTATCAAACACTGAATAGGTACATTTGGAGGGTTCACTCATATATGAAGCCATTTCAATATATTGCTTATGCAATATACTGGTTTTCAGGTAAAGATTTTTCATCGAGTAAAAGATTCATATAAAAGCACAAAAGAAGAATGGGGTACAATCATTCCCTGGAAAAATTCCAGACCTAATCCTGAGAGGTGTGATAGAATAGACATGGCAATTCAAAATCATAATTCACAAACACCAGCAACATAATGCCATCCCCACACAGGAAAAGTTAAATCCATATCACTTCTAGTTCTTTTAATGAAACCAATATGCCCAACTAAGGGGAGTAATTATTTCAGTAGCCTCCAACCATCCTACAGAAATAGGAGCCAGATATGGTTTTTCAGAGGATTTCACACTTGAGTGGTAAAAAGTTTGTATCAAAGGCACATAGTCAAGCTTTCAAATTCCGGTAAATCATAAAAAAGAGTCAAAGTTTCAAGTGAAAGAAGTTATTTAAATGACGTACTGAACACATGCTAAAAAGTGCCGAGCATAAACTAATGACAAATTTGATCCTCTTTCAAAGGCACATGTGTGTGTAATAAAGCCTGCCTAAGCTTTTGGGGTAAAGACATAACCACTAAGAAATAAAGCTGATGGTATATAATGATTGTTGCTACTGTCAAAATCCAGTTGGTAAGGTTATCAGCAGATCTTACCTTCTTTGATTTTGTTGAGCCAGCATATTTTGCAGCTTCCCCAATCAGGTTAGAAATTTTCTTTGCTGAGTCTTTTCCAGGAGGATGGTTTTCCTCAGGCTTGTGGAAAGGGTAGTTGGTTGTCTTTCCATTAGATTTTTTTGATGTTTTTCTTTTATGGCGCCTAAAGTGCGATAGCTGCAACACAGTATCTTCTCTCCTATCCTGATACAGAGATGAATGAATGTGCTGTGAATAACTCCCTCTAATATATATATAAAATAAACCAAGATGATAATCAAATGCATAACAACATTTTCTGGCATTCTTACCCAGTGATGTGGCATAACTCCAAGGATTGATTCCCTAAATTCCCTGCATTCAAACTAAGGTGTAACATGCCTCAGAAAGCTTAGCTTAAAAAAAAATGAAAATTATCTGACGCTTATCCTACTTTAAATAAATTTTTGCAGGGTTGATTTCAGCTTTTTTTTTTCCTTCTTTTTCTTTTTCATTTTTTGGTACGGCATGTTGTTATCAATAACATGAATCTATTGTTTTGTATCTGCCTTGAGTTGAAAGCTACCTCTCCTGGATGGCGACTGTTTAAAGCATGCACATCAAGCTTGTAGTTATGTTGTGGAATCAACTGTGATGCAGCGTCTGAAGACTGCGCTTCAATGTTCTAAAAGCACAATAATGAAAACCTTGGTGTTAAAAAGGGAGAATACATTCCATAGCAGAACAATAGCAATACTCATCAATTATGTTCTAATAACAACAATTCCTGCCCAAATTAATGCTCTCAAATTGCCTGTGAATTTTCAGAACCCACGTGGATGGGTGCGTTACAGTATACATTCCTAGGTAAGTTACACCACAATACCATTTGAAGTATTACTCATTTTGCTCAATTTTCACTTTACATAATATATAGAACATGACATATACTTGGAGAAATTTTTTGAAGAACAAAGGAAATTTGTGCATAAAAGATAACAGCGTCAAAGAGTAAAACAAAATGCAATTTTGTGATCACACTGCTGATGCATTCTTTAGCTCTAAAACAATGTAATATTGGAACAACCAAATATTCAGGTTTCAAAACTGGACATTCCAAGTAGTAGTTGCGGCCTACTAAGTAATGAACAAGATTTCCCTTCCCAGATGAGTAAAAGGTAAGGGGCATGGATCAAAATGACAGTTCCATAAAACAATTGATGATAAACAAAGATTATGCAAGAAAACTAAGAGCAAGTGTTTAGAATATATGGCACCTCATTCTTTCTGCTCCATCGAAGGGCACCAGTTCGACCAGCAAAAGCATACAAGGCAAAATGGCGTAGATTCACAGTTCCAGAGTTCTCTGATGGCTACCAAGGATACAAAAAGCAATGCATAATTACCCAGATGCCAGCAAAAAAAGAAAAGGAGAACAACAAGAACTTGTTATTGCTAGTTTGCATCATGTATTAAAGAATGGAAAACTCAGTGGCTTAAAATGACAACGGAATCAAATTATCTGTAAGGAAGACAGGTTCTTTCTCAATGGTCAGAGAAGAATGATCAGGAAGTTTATATCCATTTAGAACTGGCACGCAACTTTCAACAGGTTGGCCCACTTATGGATCTAAAAATACCATCACTTTAGGATTTTTCAACAGCAAGTGCTAGTGTCCTAATAGTGGTTGCTAGGCTTATTGGAAAATAGATCAAGTTGCAAGAATGTGAATCACATTGTCAAAAGAATATGCCAGAAATGTCCATACCTCTTTCTCACTGGCGCTTCTTCTATGCTGCTCAGCATTTTTCTCTGCCATGCCAATTTCTTCAAAAGGATCTGAATAAATCTGAAACAGCACATAAAACGCATACAATCTTACAGTACCTCTATAAAATAGATGATGCTAGCAAGTTGTTGAAGGAAGTTTGGTTTCAATCTATCAAAAAACATATGACTACAGATTCAAGAACCAACAATCTGATTAGCAAGGATTGCATCAGACAATGCATATATTAGATTGGTAAAAATAAGAAACATTTTAAAGCAATATTCACTCTAGAGTGGGCATATGAACAGGACTTCAAAGAAATTGACTTTAAGTGGGCCTGAAATACAATTCTGTCTTTCCACAATTTAAAGCCAATGCATTATCCATGCTATTGATTTGACTGGTAATCATTAAAGTCAGACCCATGATATGTTCCTATTTTTACAATTTAAATGCACAAAAAAAAGAATAACAAAAAATCTGATAACCATGTAATCAACTTTAGAACACAAATTAAGTTACTTCTTGTTTTTCTTTTTCCAATAAGACAATCAAGTGTATGGAAGAAGATAAAAACAAGAAATGCTGAGAACGCAAAATCACAACTAACATACATGTGGCTGCATTTCCATTCTCCCACAAATAATAACCAATCCAGAATCCCCATGCTTCAATGTATAGTTACTTATTGATATTGCAATCTCCCTATGATGTGCATTATGCGGAAAATCCTCCTGCACACAAAAGAAAGGACCAACTTAATTCATTTTGCAAGGACAAATAAAATGTGAAAGAGTGAGCAAACAACATTAAAAAAACAAATACTGAAGACCACTAATGATAACGACTTTCAGAACCTGCAAATTAGTTTCCCAAAGCTTCTTAAGGTTATGATCAAAGCACATAACAGACCACCCTGAGGTTACAACAACCAAAACTTGCTTTAACGGATGCCCTTCCTTATATCTCCTATCAATTACACCAGTAGCCATTGCTACCGCGCGTCTACCTGCCGCAACCCGTGTTTTATCAGGCAATAGTGATAGTTCCGTTAACAATCTTGCTTCACTAAAGCCCTCATCTACTCTCCTCAAATGCGGCTCCAGCACCTAAAACACACACATACATACCCAAAAAAAAGAAAAAATTAAAAAGATAGAGGACATGTTTTCAAAATCTAAAAGTAAACAAGTGTAGTTTTCACAATTTGCGCAAAAAATACTTAAATAGAAGCATAGAAGAATTACAAGTCACCACACGATAACGAAATCGTTTTCAAAATCATGCAGTCTAGAAAATTCGAGGAAGAAAACATTATGGCTAAAACAGAAATTTAAAAAACGACAAGTCATTAGCACCAGAATCGGGACCTGGATTTTGGCGTCGTGAGTGGCGACAAGAATTTCTTTCTTGCCGTCGCCATTAAGATCGGAAACAATCGGCGGGGGGAGACGTTCAGTCTCGTATTTGATTGGATACTCATCGGTTAAATGAAACCACGCCTCTCTGAAAGAGAAATCTCCTTCGTGCTGTATTTAAAAAGAAAAAGAAAAGGATGAAATTTGTGTTAATTAGGGGTTAGAAATAGCGATTATTTTGAAGGAAAAAGAGTGGGGGGAGGTTTAGGATTTTGAAAGAGGAGACCTGGAGAGAGAAGAAGATGGAGAAGGCGGAGAGCATGAGGATGGCCAAATCGCGTTTTCTCATTTTGGATGGAGTTGAATCCGATTCTCGGCTTCTGTATCGTGCTGGTAGATCAAGAGATTCAAGACTGAGAATGTGCGTTATTCCACCCTCACCTCACTCTCTCGCTCGCTCGCTCGCTCATGCATTGCAGACCCCTTCTGGCTTCTTGTTGGCGGGTGAGTAATGAACTGTTTCAGAAGTTCGGCTGGCTCAGAGAAAAGTTAAACGACATGTCGTTTATTAACGGACTACACGTCTTTCAGGGTCCACTCTCTTTTACAGAAGAATTATTTTTACAATCACGGGCGGCTACAAAAAGTTAAGCCGAACAATTTCCACCTCGATGTGATCATGTGGTAGTATTGAATCAAGAGTTCTCAAACCAAGTTAAAGATGAAAACTTCCAAGTAAGAAACTTCGAAAATTTATATACTCTGGAATAATTCGGGTCCAGGTTTCTGTCCATTTCAGTCGAGGTCTAAACCACCACCATATGTACAAACTTACTAGATGAAACATGATTTTGGCAGATGACAAGAATCAGTCTCGAATCACAAAAAAAATGGAGCCTAATACCATGACAGCAATGCTCAATATCATAGCTGAACCTTGACGCACCCAATCGAGGGATCAGTGATAGGAGGATCACTTCATGCGACCTTTTCACTTTGTTGCTGCATGATCTTTTGTTTCCTTTTAGTCTCCAGGTGCGAAGCAAGTTGAGCACACTTCCTCTTGGCTTGTTCCAACTCTTTCTCTAATTCCTCAACCTGATATTTGACCAATAAATACATAATTTGCTATTGTTTTTCAAACTTCAAAACTTAGTCGTGATTTACAGAATTTTTAAGTCAAGACCAAAGGTGATGCGATGCCGACTCTACCTACCGTTTGTTTCAATTCAGTCTCCTTCTTTGCGTATTCTTCACACCTGTAGAAGGTAGGGTATTGGGTGTGATTTATTGACCAGAAAGTATAGGACCGCAGAAAAATCAAGAAAAGCACTAACATTATAAGTTAACTGTTAAATTTGAGTGAGATTTCAGTAGTTCACTGTATGAAAGGTCTAAATGACATTGGATATTTCATCAGAAATGGATCTCACACACACGCGCACACTCAAACACACACGTAATTATCTACAATACCAAAATTTAGAACTACTAACATTTTTGGCCTCTTCTTTGGCTGTCAAGCTACCTCCGAAGGAAAAAACAATCATGTCCTTAACAACAGAGGCATATTCCATTATAATTTCCCAGAGCTTAATTTGAAAACAGCATGCAGATATTAGAGTGCGGTCAATGTAAGGCATGATGCTACATTCTGAACTTCCAGATTGAGTATAAAATATGCACCTCATAAAAAGTTCGATGTTCTCTTCACATATCTGATCAATTGGCTTAGATCCAAGACCATCATCAGATATAACTCCATTGTAAGATCCCTGCAAAAAGAGGCAATGAACCATGAATGTTAACATATTAATGATGTTCAGACAGCAAGTTGTTTAAAACCAGGTAATAATTCTTCTGGACATGTTGATTGTTTGTCCCAACTCTTTTTTTTTCTGCTTTCAGGCGCTTTACTTAAAAGCAAAGGTAAAAGTACCAAGTGTAGACACCTAGAACTTAAAACAAATGATTGGGTGACAATTTAGCTACAGATTGAGAAAATACAAGTCTCTTCCAAACAGTTTTGAGTGTAAATGGCCAAGGATGTTAATGATAGAACTTCATGTAAGTCAGTCTGCAAGTGCCCATGGTGAGCAGACGCGAGGGGTCAAGGAAATAAGCAGTAAGAAAAGGGTGAGTTGAATCACTTACATCTGCCAACCCAATAATGGACTCTTCCACAGGTAAATCACTCTGGCCGGTGCTTCCAAGTTGCCTATTGCTCCTAGTGATAGGTTGATCCAGATGCATTTCCTCTTCATTAGTTGGAAGATCAATGTTATGCCGGTTAGCAGGCAATGGCTTTTGTGTTTTAACTGCACCTTGCTTTTGAATATCAAGTGATTTGACACCAGGAGGCAGAATTCCAAGCAAGTGACAATGGCGTTTCCTGTCTCAAAAAAATAAAAAAACACTCAAGTTTAGATTCCTTGTCCTGTACATAAGCATTCAAACACAGTTCACATAAATAAATTAGTTAATAACCCTGTTGAATCCTTTATTCTTTCATCGATGATTGCAAATGAACGCTTACAACAAATAAATACTATTGCAATATAGTTGAAAAGTGCAGCCACTATAAGCAGTTCAAGGCTTTGAATATCTTAGCAACACAAACTATTCAATTCACAAGTTCACAACTGCCTCGTTGCCTGTGGTAATCCAATGATTTGAACTTTGCCCCTAAATTCATTAATACCATTCCAGAATTTTATTTCCTTTGTATTATACTCAAGATTCAGCAAAACCCAATCCAAAAAATGTAACAATCCCATCTAGAATTTCTGCCAAAATTGTTTCTATGTATGCACACATAATCCAAGTTAGAGCTTATGTTGAGTTCTTTTGGTGTCAGTCATGGCACAAATCCAGCAGAGCCAACAGGGTAAGGTAAATTGAAAAGGAGAACAAAAGAGAAGCCCCCGTGTCATTAAATAGGATTTTCTAAAGATGCTTCACAGGACCAACAGAAGGCAAAGCAAATTTTGCAGTTTGCAAGCCAATCTTTCAATATTGAGACACAAAATAAGTCATTTCCAACAGTGTAAAAATATCTCAGCAAAGGATTTCAAGGACACCTTCCTCTCCCCCATGAGAAAGGGAAAAAAAGGAAATAATTACTACACATGCATTCTCCCCCCAACAATTTCCAAGATTTGCAAACTGCAAGAAGTGAAAATACAGTAACAAACCAGTAATCCATAACCATCTGTTTCAGTCTAGCTTCCAATCGAATATACAACGACGACCTCTCAAAATCCTGCTTATCATGTGCAGGTTCTATAAAATTTGCTTCAAGAACTCCTATAATCAGAAATCAGTAAGTAGCTGACAATTCAAGGAAAAACATTAGACAACAGAAATTGAGAGAAAAGTTTGAATACCAACAACACCGTTCCCTTTTACTGCAGCATCACCAGTGACTTTCCAGAAGGGCTGCAATAATGCAAAAAAGACTAACCAATGAGTTGCATAATAACTATGTTGCTGATTTGCTTTTATCCAATCCATAGGCATTTCTAATGCAAGGAGAACAGGTACTGAAAAGTTTCACATGTTTTTGCTACTTTCAAAACAATATAGTGGCTGAACATCAAAATATATTACATAAGAGTTTAAAATCTTCCATGTTATGCAATTTTTTCCAAGGAATGCACCAGTAGGAAAATATACAAAGGATGCATCAAACTACATGAAAAAAATGGGAGAAAAATACAAAACATACCCTGATGAGTCGATTTTTATGGTACACATTGAATCCAGAAACAGAAAGAGCAGGAGCCTCTTTAATGAAACCAACCGTTGTCTCCACAGTGACCTAATGCAACCCCCCACCACCCAAAATAAATGAACAAATAAGAACATAAGACCTATGTCTCCAACACATTTCTTCACATATTTGTGTAAATAATTCACGTTCAACAAATCAGCAAAAGTACTCCAACAAAAATTTAGTTGGTCATATATTGGCTCATATGTACACTGTCATCATAGAAACATTTTAACACTGCAGCCAGTGTCTGCCTGAAAACCTGGTTGTCAAGAACACCAAAACAGACAATTTTGAGATCCTACATCAATGACATACATGCTTTTTTATTTTTCACTAGATGCCAAAAGATTATAAATTCTTTTATTATCTCAATAACTTTCTCAATTGCAGAAACCTACAAAAAAGCTTTACTTTTTATTTTTATTTTTTTAGGGTGATATCTACATCATCTAAACATAGTGTGATACGTGTTGATTTTTCTTTTACCATACCACTATGGGCATCAATTTAGTAAGAATATCACAGAACCCAGTGGTTGAGCTATCGACAATTAGTTTCGTTTCTAGTTTACATACAAACAGGTAAACAGAAAAATCTGGTAGATGACATGGTTGAATTGACACAAACAAACCAGCATGACTTAAGCCAGTCCCTTCCCAGTGCTCTAGACAAAGGCTTTTTAACCTTTATACTTGAAAGCCCTCCCACTAATCCTTCGTGCTCCTCATTCAAAGAGAAGGCAGAGAATCTGCATTGGTAAATAGCAGCTTTTGGGAAGGCAACAGAACTTATCTTCTCAGATATCCAAAATCTGCCCAGAGAATCTTTTTAGCTCATAGCATTTATAACAATCATAAGATAATCCCTACATGTACTCATTCCCTCTTCTTATTTTGTATTAAAAAACATCAATAAACTTGTTTAGAAGAACATTACGAGGAAATGCATTAGAAATGAGAACCCCCTGCCCAACCTCTCGGATTCTCATAGAACCTAGGGTGCATTGTGCAGCTTGCATCACAAACAATTGTAGCAGATACAAAAGAAGAAAAGGAATATTTATACTCCCCTATAGACCATGCATCTTACCTCTTTTATTGTTCCAACCTGAGGCTTGTATGACACTGTTTTTGAATATTTCAAGTCATCTACAATATTAAACTGCTGGACAGGCTTCCCCCTCAGCACAATGCTGAAATTTGTGAATTTTCTTAGGTACAAAATCGAAGCATAAGCCTAGCAGGAAGAAATAATAAAAGTCAACCAAGTAATACTGGAGAAAGTAAACTAATACAGAAATGACAAATTTAAAAGGTTACCCTTAATGAATAACGGATGCAATAAGAAATATGAGATCGAAGTTCAACTGTTTTTTTGTGTAGTTTTGTCTGACCATGATTAGCTTCATCTCTCAGACGTATATCCTACATCAAATATAAAAAGGCATTCATGGATGCTTTTAAAATCAATTTCTTATATATTCCCACCATAGATCATGTATCATCAAAATCAACAGCAAGAGAATCTCGTGCATTAAAGCACAAGTGCCTGTAATATGCACAATAGCTGATTCATCTAAAGTCATCCATACTTTTCCAGGACAAAAAACAAATAAAGAAAGGAAGGAAGGAGGGAAGGAGGGAAGGAATGATCTTTCATGCTTGAGAGCAGCATCAAGAGGGAATCCAGTCAAAACTAATTACATTAAGCAATCTTAACTTTGCATTCAAATTTAAAAGCAAATAAAAATAACCATTGATTGTTCAATGCCAGCAAACTACAAGGACTTATCTAACATAAACATTTCAAATTAAAGTACTTAGTTTGCATGTTCGTCCAATAAATATATGTTTGACGAACATATTTGGTTGCCTAAGCTTTCCATCCTAAGATCTTAAAATTTTGGGATGACTTGAACCTCTTTGCTAGAAGAGCCAAGGCATTGAAATATTTTACAAATACAGTAAAACTTGTGCAATAAAATAAAACCATCCATATGCTGCATACAAATTTATGGTCAATATCCATTACATTTTAATGCAATAAACATAGTAGATCTTCATGTCATACCAAACAAAACAAAGAAAAATATAAATAAAATATGTCAAGAAAATTATTGCAAAATTTTTGGCATCCAACAACATAAAAACAGCATACCTCTTCGTCATCGTCAAAACTCAATTCATAAATGCCCTCGTCATTTAACCATAAGTTGTATATTATTATTTTCGTACCATGCCGGCCAATATCCTCAAACTGATGAATAAGAGACAAACAAGTGAGGGGAAGGAGCGTGAAGGTTGCATCCAAAAGATATAAAAAGATTGCAATCTAATTGCCTTCAAATGTTATGTAATAACAAAAGTGGTGACAGCAGCAAGCATATTTTCCTATTTTAGGGCAGAGGAACCAGCAGTTATTTAGATGGAAGAGGTAATGGTGGCAGCAAGGGAGATTTTTTTTTATGATTCTAATTCTTTGGAATTATAATTCATAAATGCACACTCAAGATGTTCAAAAGACATAGTCTCCCTCAGTTTCACTTCATATCCTTTTAAATTATATTCAAATCAAAACAGGATAAATAGGATATTCAAAGAGGAAATAATTGTGTTGGCAACTGGTGTCCTTTCCCCTATAAGAAACCACAAGGATACAAGTCAAGGGCCCAACAGATCAGGAGAAAGCATTTCCTACATGATAATTCAGCTAAATATCCCAAACAACTTGTTCCAACCTCCCCAAAAGAAGAAGACAAGCTCCATTCCAAAGCCACTTGAAGATCATTTGTGAATATACAAGACAAACTGCTGATAGAAATTGGATTGAGCAAACAAATTCTGATAGTCATAAGAAGTTTAGCACTAAAAGGACAATGTGACATAAACCTCCTAGGCAGTACTTATAAAGATACGGACCATAAAGAATTTACATTTTACTGGATTGAATTTTCTAACTAACCTGTTGCATGAGCTCCTCCTTTGAAGCGAATGGAGACCATTCAAGGATTGTTTTCAAGTTAGAAGACCAATCATCTTGTGAGCCATAAAGTATCGGCTCTGCCCGGTTGCCAGAAATGTCGAAATCAATCTGAAAGGTAAGCAAAGCCAAAAATTAGAACATCAAAAACATCAAACAAACTGACCAAACTTGTGCTTTAAATAGAAAATTGAACGTTAAAGTAGGAAGAACTACCATTGGAACAATAACGTCATCCTGCCCAGTTTTTCGTAAAAAGGTGTAGGATAATAGACCAATGCTTTGAGTTGCTTTGCTAAAAGACAAATGTTCAGACATAGAAGATGTCAAACAATCTTGAACTTAAAAACTCAAATTCAATAAGTAGCATGTAGTTTTACCACTAACGGTGATGCGTGCCAGTTTATGCATAAAGGGGAAAGGGTGAAAGACAAATGATAAGGTTTATAAATACGAACACATTTATAAAATAAACAAAGGCATGGCAAGAGAGAAGGAAAACATGCAGAATGCATTATGGATTCTGCTTCAGATTACAATTATTTACTCAAAATAGCATCTCATGCAAATTCTTTTTCCTCAAAGATATAAAATTGAAAGGAAATCATGAAGGACAATGCTCACCAAGGTAACCCTAAAAAAGGAGGGAAAGAGTACCCTAATTTACAATAGACATGACTCAATCCTACATTTGTAAATGCAATCATGAACTTTTTGTGCACTAGTGTCACTTTACCAATTATTATCCCATTATTTTACAGATAAACTGACAAAGCAGATTCATCTCAACAGATATACAAAGTACTTGAGGTAGAACCAAAAACATTTGATTCCAAGAGAAAAGATTGATTAAGAAAGAAAATGTGATCAAACATTCCATGCAATGGACAAAATCTAAATGAACAAGTTACAGTTAAAATAACAAAGGTATGCTACATGAATCATAGAGAGAAGGGGGTGGGGGAAATACCCTGCACGAGTTGCACAGCTGTAAACAAGAACATCAGCACCTAGCCGCATAGTACTTGTCTTAAATCCATTACCATCTGAAAAAATAACAAGTTAACTTCTATTGGGAAGCACCTGAAGGTCCACTAGAAAATCGAACAATTAAATCTAATAAAATGCCATAAAGAAATTGGCCTAAGTTAATGAATACATTTTATATATTTGACTCCTTTTTTTCAATTATGAGCTAATAGGATTTTTGGATTCCTTAGAACCACATGAAACTTGACCTCAACATAAAATCAATAAAATGTATGAGGACAAATCCTCAGAGCCTAAAACCGACACTTTACAAATTCAAACTTGCTTTCCTCATTCCTTTCCGCATATCACTTCAGCAGGAGTGGATCTATAAACTCACTCTAACAAACCCACTAACATGAAAATATCAAAAATATCAGTTCATTGCACATGATTATCATCACAAAGTTCCCACCCACATGCATATGGTTTACACTCTCCATATGTATTCAGGATCACCTCTTTCAAGGTTCCTTCCTCCCCAACCTCCAATAAAGCTACCTCCCTGAAAAAGATGATTCCTTATCTGGATTGAGTTTCAACCTCCCTAAAATTGCAACCGTACTCTATCTAATTAGCTTTTGTCAAGTTCAACCTAAGATCTGAGATTACTTTTAAAGTATTGAAGGGTGCCTTAGGATGATGCTGACTTCAGAATTTTAAGCATCAATTTCTTTTGAAAAATTGATAACTATATGTTTTTCCCAAGAAATCATCTAGAGCATATATAGGAGAAAATCTAGGTATGCAAGTAGTAGCATCAACTTTGATGGAATAGGAAAACCAAAAACTTGAAAATATGACACGAGAAAAGAAAAATAATAAAATAGGAACAGAAGGAAAACAACAGGATAATCATATAAGATAATGAAATTAAGTCAAGCAATCCAGCCAAAAGATAAATAAATAGAGCGATTTGACAGTTACATTGTCCAATTGTTGTATTTGATTTCTTGGAAGAATAACCCAAACTCATGCATTTCCGGATACCATCAGGATCCATTCCACCACCATCATCTGCACAGAACATTGCACATTCCTGACGTGCTTTTATAATCAGAAGAAAACAGATGCTTGACAGCATATGCCATATCCCAAAGGCAATCCCTTATTCATATGGATACAAACCTTGGAAAAGTAGAGCAGGAGAGTTGTCTTTCATGATATCAATTTTATCAACCTTCACAAAGGTTGCACCATTATGAACCTGAAACCACAGAAAGTCGAATTTGTGGAATTAATGTAATTCATAGTCAGTATATACTATATCATCAATGCTACATTTGTTTCATTGTTGGAATAAATTGATAACTTATGTAGTTCCACAGACCCAGCCGAGGAAAAACAAAACATGACTCATAGTCTAATACCATACCTCATCAACAGCATTATCCAAAAGCTCAGCAATTGCTGCCATCAAAAATTTACAAACACCAACATCAAAACATTATGATAAAGAAAAAAATAACAACAGAAAAAATAAAATACTGTCTAGTTTTTCACTTTATTAGCATACAATAGTGGAAACACTCTAATACACGCAAGAAATCTTCACCTTCACAATTAATGCGGCTAAAAGATCCTTTCTTTCCCCTTAAAATAATCTTGATTTAAACTTAACTAATCATATCATGCACATCATAAAATTGAGCCAAATTTTATTTGCTATCGTGGAATTTTAAAAAACAAAACAAAACAAAAAATTACCTCCAAAAGCCCATTTGTGAGAAGTTGCATTAGAATGCAAAAACTTAGGGTGCACTCTTGCATGCTCCAATTGACCTACAAACCAAACCAAACCAAAAATTGGAAAATCAAAATCACATTTCCCATAGCAAAAAAAAAATAGAAAAATAAAAAATAAACACATGCGAAACTGTAAACCTTGAGCAGGGGCCTTGCTAGCTATGGGACCCACGTCATACGCTCCCGCTTTCCAGAAACTTCGACAATCCAGACTCTGATACGCAGGCACCGGTGCCGCTATTGCTTCCGAGCTACTATCTTGCTGTTGTTGCTGCTGCTGTTTTTGCTGCTGCTGTTTTTGCGGCTGCTGTCTCCTCGACTTTGAAGACGACGGCGTCGTTTTGCGTGGCATACCTGGCGGAGGACCAATATCGACTTCGTCATCGCTACTTGCGATTTCTACTACATTCATCGGTTGCTGCTTCTCTACTTTAGGCGGCATTTGACTAAAGCAAAAGAGTTAGGGTTTGAATTTAAAAAGTTAGGGTACTTTGATTCGTAAAAATTTGGTGCAGCAGACTGGCGTTTTGCAGAAGTAGAGAAGATGACATGAAAACTTTGAATGACAACAAAACGGTTTCGTTTTCAAGATATGGGGTGCCTTTTTATCGGAGGATCGCAATTCGGAAATGCGTTCTTATGGCTAGCAGCTCTCGACCCCTAAAAAGTCATTATTAATATTTTTTATTTTTTAAAATTTATTTTTATATCAAAATAATTTAAAAAATTAATTTAAAATAAAATAAAAAATCAGAATTTTGAATTGCCAAGTTCTGTTCAAAAAATAGCATGAAATGCCCCATTCAGATTCACATTCGGACATCTTGAGGTGTTCCTTTCCATTTAAACCAAAAAAAAACACAGAAAAATTTTAAGAGTAATTTTATTATTTGTCTACTATTCTCGAAGAATAAGTCAAGAAGAATAAATAGTTGTTTTAATAATTAAAATTAAATTAAAAGGACCCAGTTTATCTTTTAAAAAATTAAAAAGGATGATAATTTAACATTTTCTTTATAAAAAAAATATTAGAGTGACAATATTTTAAATATACTCGAGTTAAATCAGGTTAACCTACTCAATTCATAATCTAGGTTATAACCCATTTCAGGTTTAATAACTTTGTCTTTTAGAATATATTTTTCATTTAATTGAACGATTAATAATTTAAAAAATAAGAGGGGTATATTAATTAAAATTTAAATAAAAAAATAATGTAAAGTTGAATACATAAAAAATGAAGATATTAATTATATTTTGAATTAACAAAAACATATAAAAAAGCAAAAGAGACTTGGCACTGCAAGGCCTGACAAGCTAGCCTCGGGTGTCTGGCCTAACCTAGAAACCTAGGCACGTTTGAGCTTTAAAACTCAAGGTCAGATTGGATGTTGTTTGCCTTAAACAAATAAATAATACATCATTTGTTGTTATAAATCAACACGTCATTTAAGTTGTTCAGATTTTAGCCATTATAGAGATGGTGGAAAAATCAAACTAAGGTTTTTTGAACAAAAAAAAAGTTTATTTTTAATGTATTTTAACCTAAAAACACGTAATAAATATATTTAGAATTTTAATAGATTAATTTCTCAACTGAAAATACCCTTAAATAATCTAAAAAAGCAAAAATTAAATAAAAGAATCTTTCTTAGCCCTAATCTAAAAAAAACTTTTCATGGCAATATTGTGGTAGCCCCAAAACACCATAATAGCGTTATTCTCACTGAGAGGAATAATTTGAATCTAAAATTTGACCATATTTGTCAATGAAATGTGACTAACTAAGTTTTTTCTGATATATTTTAATAACTCTCTCACATTTTTCAAGTTTAGGGATTGGAAATATGAATAAAATAAAATCTTGAACTAAAACGTATAATTATCAAACTAAAAAGATCAAAAAAAAATCTTAAAAAATCTAAATGAATTTTTTAAAAAAAAAAAACTCTGACTCCTCATTTGTTTTTATAAAAAGGCTACCATTTTTTTCATGCTTTCAATTTCAGTTCCCTTATTTTTAATTTTTTTCAAAAAACAAATTGATTTTTTTAAAAACAAAAACTCAAGCATAAACCCAATATTAGAAATTTTTTTGAGACCACAATAATTCTATAAAAATTAAATCAAAATAAATTATGAAATTCAATTCTCAATCAACATAATATAGTTTCATTGAACAATATTTTGTAAAATAGTAAATAATGAATTCGCTAGCTCTTTTAGTTTTTTTCTTAGTTACTTTTAATTTTAATTTAATTCAATTTTAATACTTAAGTTTCAAAAAATTGAAAATCAAGACATGGAGAGGAAGTGAAGTTTGGGATTCCACAAAAAGATTATTTCAAGATTCACAACTTATATTGAAGTGGTGTTCCTATCAGAAAACCATCCATTTTATGAGTCAGAATGGATTGTTTGTCAAAAATTCATAACTATTTTCCTAGTATATAACTAATTTTTTAAAAAAATTATGATTTTGGAGTGGTGTTCCTATCACAGCGTTTTAAAAAATCAACAAACAATTTTGAAAAAAATCATAAACAAAAACTATATGGGGAACACTATAGCAATTCACAGTATTTTAAAGAAAACAATTACAAAACTAAATTTTTAACCAACTCAATATTAAAAAATATAATCAATAAAGATAATTTTTGAAAAAAAAACAAAAAAAAAAGAAGGAAAACACTGTAACAATCCACAGTAACATGTGAGGAAAACTACAGTGCTTTCCCCACATGTTTTAGGTATATTGTAATTGTAATGTTTTGTGAGAAAAGCCACAACTGTAATTCTCGATCAGTTTAATATTAAAAAAATAAAATCGACAAATAATTTTAAAAAAAATTATAAAAAAAAACTATCTAGAAAAACACTGTAGCAATTGGCAGTGTTTTAAAGAAAAAAATTACAAAGTTAAATTTTTAATCAGCTCAATATTAAAAAAATAAAATTGACAAAGACAATTTAAAAAAATTAAAAAAAAAACTAGAAAAAAAAATATTGTAGCAATCCACAATAATATGTAAGGAAAGTTATAGTAATTTTCACATATATTTTAGGTATATTATAATAACTAAAATTGTTTTAAAAATTATGATTTTGGAGGATGGTTCCTACGCATTTCTGATAC
>Ga0307517_10005339_pt1 | contig 19408 bp, 5 predicted proteins | sample 23_EM_MG_FD_194515 | JGI IMG/M metagenome (GOLD analysis project Ga0307517, IMG submission 194515) | Populus trichocarpa ectomycorrhiza microbial communities from riparian zone in the Pacific Northwest, United States - 23_EM | ecosystem: Host-associated > Plants > Roots > Unclassified | place... | reverse complement strand
TGGAAGAGGGCACAACTGCGCATCTAGTGATACGACAGTTGGCCAGATTTGACTACTGAGAAGTGTCTCACATGCCTTATTAATGGCAAGGGCGCCGCCCACTTGTTGGAGCGTGTGGCGTTCCAGCAGTTTTTTTATTAAAAAATAAAAATACTACATGAAAATACTAAAACGCCCTCATGGTCCTTTTAATTACACAAAATACCCATGAAAAAAATACCAAAATACCCAAAAACAAAATTTCTTTTTTTTTTTTTTTATCTTTTATAAAGCTAAAAGTGTTATTTGCTTTCTATTCAAGATTTAGCTTTTGTTATAAAGAGTTGGCTATTTATAAGTGTGAGTTATGAGACTTAAGTTTCGAAATTGTGACAGGTGTTCGATGTATGGGCGTTTAGGTAAGTGTAATGTATCTTGTCTAGCATTCTCAAATTTATTGAGAAAGGTTGAGATCTAGTGAGTTTGTCTCACTCTTAGAGCGTGTTTGGTAGTGTGGTTGCGGGTGTTTTTCAAATAACTTTTCGTGCTAAAATGCATGCCAATGATGTTTTTTTATTTTTTAAAAATTATTTTTGACATCAGCATATCAAAACGATCCAAAACATACAAACTATATTAAATTTTAGTAAAAAATAAATAAATAAATTTTTTAGGAATGCAGCCGCAGCCGCGTTCCCAAACGTTCTCTTAATGAGTCCTACTCGGAGACCACCAAGCAAAATCTCCTCGATCGGATAAATCTAAGTATTTTCTCTTGTAAGAAATTTTAATCTTCATAAAATGTTAGGGAATAAAGTTTTTATATCTATATTTTAAAGCTATAGGAGATACTTAATAAATTTCTCAAAGTAAGTGTGTTTAGTACTATGATACAGTTAAAAATACATCAAATAATATTTTTTATATATTTTCTTAAACTATAAATAAACATTTAAAAATATTAATTTGATATATTTTTTTATATTAAAAACAATTTTTTTAAAAAGGGGACGGATGACTACAACAAGAAGAAAACAAACGACAGCTATGCCAACTTTTTATTCTTGAGGTGGGTATTTGACGATGGGCTCACTTCCTAGCTAGCTAGGTTTTCATTGCCTTGAGCAACTTGGAGAAATTGTAGATCAGCCTTAGAAAATAAATCATTGAGGTACTGCTGGTCAAAGCATTTCTTTATCTTTCCTGAGAAAACGTATTTCCAACGCAACAACGAGATGAGATTGATTGCCTGTTTAGATGTTTTACAGCTGAAGTTAATTTTAGTCAATGGAGTTAGACGACCAGGGGAATCCAAGCCCGGATTCAAGCTAAGCCCTGGTCGCCTCGAGGCAAGAAAGAGCGATCGTTCCTAATTTCTCAAGATTGTTTCATGTCAGATTAATTAATGATTGTGTTGGAGGATGCTTTTTTTTTTTCTTTTTCATGAGAATATTAGGTGATTTTAGATGGCATGATGATGGAGAATTCTTCTCTTGATCTCTCCTAATCCATCCCGTCTTAGGTATAAAGATGACTTTATCATGTTTCTTTCTCGAATTTGAACACCAAACAAAGTTCACCAACCGAATTAGCTAGCAAGTCCACCATCGAATTTGTCTACTTCAATAAATTATTGAAATTGAAGTCCATCTTCATATTAATATATTAATATAAATTTATAAAGCATGTATTGCCGCAGTAAGCGGTTTTTAATTGAAAATATAATAAAATAATATTTTTTTTATTTTTAACATCAACATGTTAAAATTATCGAAAAACACATAAAAATTAATTTAATATATTCTTAATCAAAATTGATTTTAAAAAGTATTTTGAAAATGCAGTACACCACGAAAACAAACACCTTGAGTCTAAGGTAATTGAAATCAAAATTCATAACCATGCTTGTTTGATGACTATGATCTTTACCAAACATGGAGATAGAGACAAATGTCATAGAAAGACAAGATATATTCCAATCACATTACTATCCACTCAACAAATTGAGCATCATTTCATGGCTTTAAAATCTTTACCACAAACCCATGATTGCAACTTACTAAAGGTTGGCATGTCACTTCTAAGTGGCACAAGAAGTTGCTAGTTAGGCATATGCTTCATAGCTTAACGATCATGGAGCTTGAAGCTCATCTCTCAGCCATGAATTCTCAAAGAGATAGAAAAGTAGTGGGAATTTAGCTGCTTGTTAGATGTCTGAAAGTTCTTTAACGTGACATTTGTTCAAGTTTTCTTTTTATCGTGTCAAGCTTTGACATGTGAAATCGATGCCCTTTTTTCCCGCCTGTTCATTTATTTCTATCCCTGTTCTTGCAAGAATGATTTGAAAAGCGGGCCTTTCCAAGCAACTGAAATGGTTACTTTGCTGAGTTTTTTAAACCCATTTGAAGAGGTCTCCTGAGGCGATATATACTCTCTTCTTTTTTTTTTTCCTTATTTGGGCATACCTCATATTCGTCCTCATGTATGTATCGTTTCTCGATCGAGTCCCCAATCTATCTATTTATTGTTCCTTAATTAGGTCCTTCTGATACTGTAATCAGAGATTGTGTTAAATAGTGAACTTGCTATATATTCAAGCTTTTTCTAACCAATTCTAACCCTCCCAAGCCATAGGCATATAAACACTCAGTTTTTCTCTATATGACTAAGAGAAAGTGTTGTTTTATTCTATGCTACAGTAGTCCGTGCTCTCATGCTGAATGAGGGGAAACATTAGGTATTTTTCTTCTAGTGCTTGAGAATGTGGTAAATTTTGTTTTTGAGTGTGTTTTAAAAATAGATTTTACTTACAAAATTATCAAATTAATATTTTTTAGTATTTTTTTATGATATTGATATGTTGATATTAAAAATAAAAAAAAATCTGAAAAAAAATTAATATATTTTTAAATATAAAAAACTACTTTTGAAAAGTATCTCAAACTACTATAGAAACGTATGGAAAACTGGGTTAGTAAAAAGCAGGGGAACAGCATGTGCACGATTCGATGTTGTCTCCTAGATGGAGAACCAGTTGAAATAAAAACGATAATTAAGGGATTAAATTGAACTTTTCTTAATAGAGTATTCATTATAATTCTTATTTCTCTTTCTTTTTAGGCCTTTTAAATTAATTTGAATCCAAGACAGGCACCAACATTTGAAACAAACGAATATATTTTCCATCTAATTTGAAACATTGTTAACTAAGGACCAAATTAGCAAATAAACAAATGCTTTCTATATTAATTTAATTATCTGTTTAAGAAAAATACTTGCTCGTTGAAAATAATCATTTTTCATGAAATAATCAATATGTTATTACAAAAAAATAATAATAATTAAGGATACATAATACAATGTTTGCGTTTTCTTTTGGTCTCATTTACTTGTGTGGAAGGGTGGTAGAAATTATTTTTTAAAATACTTTTCGTTTAAAATAATATTAAAATAATATATTTTTTATTTTTAAAATTTTATTTTTGATATCAGTATATTAAAATGATGTAAAAATATTAAAATAATAAAATTAAAATTAAAAAATCAGTTAAACAGCAACGCGAGAAAAAAAGTCTATCCAGCAAAGAAAATGGTAGTCTTTCCATTCATTGAATCACAAAAATTTAAGCATAAAAATGAAAAACAGTAATTCCTTGATCAAGGGCTGTTGACTTGTGACAAAAGTATAAATTTGCTGGGGTCGGTGAAACAACTTTGAGAAAGTAGCGTAATATAGCTCTTAATTGCAGTCCTTGTCAATGCCATTCATGTGATTAGACCACAGTCGCTAGCTTTGTACTGTGTTCTGGTTTACCAATCAATTCACGTCAAAAGTAAGAAAAAGATTGCTATCCTGCCAATTAGTGGTGTTTTTTTTAGTGCAAACCGTATTTGGGGTGGAAGGGAAAGGTCAAAGCAGAAAGCATGAATGAAGGAATGAAAGAATTGAGTGTTCTTTTTCGTTGGATTGAATGAAGGTAAAATCAATAATCACATTTTCCCATCTTTCCATATCTTGAAAGAAATTCGATGGGAAAATGCATTCATCTAAATATGAAGCATAATCTTTTTTCAGAACAGTGTAATTTTACCAGCTAATGTCAGTAATCGACAATCTTATCACTGAAGGCCTATACATGTTAAGATGATACTATACAAGAACAGTAGCAGGTTTTTTCAGACTGCGGTGATTACAGAATATGCTGAAAATAGCTTACTAGTGAGCAGCAAGGCTACTTCGAGACACTCTTGTAATGATGAGACATCGATCCTCAGAGGGAATGTATGTGTTTAACTCTCTGGATCGCTTGCTTCACCTTTGTTGATGGTTCTTCGTACAAGATGGCAGGGTTATCAAACTCAGATGCCAAACTCTTCTCACCGAGGAAAGCTCGAAAGGAGTCCGTTACTGAATAAGAAAGAGAATCGAGGTTGTATCCTCCCTCCAAGAAAAACACGCATCGGCCACCACATAGATCTTTTGCCAGTTCCTTAATATTAGAGGCAAGCGTGTAGTATGTTCCTGTTGTAAATTGAAGACTCCCCAGTGGATCCAGAACATGAGCATCATACCTGGAAAAAATTCGCAATACATGCTTTGTTCAGTCTATTATTTTTAATAGTAGAAACACAGTTCCAAACCTCAATTACGGGACGTTAAGACTATCATATATATATTTAGTTCAACTAAATTTGCTATTTAGAATTTGATCAGATTGCTTATGAAAGACTTTTGAAACATTCACAAATAACTGATGCAGATGCATGGTCTGCACAAAAGCATGTTCCATGACATTTAAACTGTAGCAAAGCGTCAAGATGACTTTATCCATGAAAAAAGGATCAAGCAACTAAAATAAACATGCAATTTCCAGATGCATGCTACATCGCATCATTTTGGAAAACACAGTTTTCAGTGAAACAGGGAAATCTGTTGCTAAGTCAAGGATGGCAACTCACCCAGCAGAAACAAGAATAATATCTGGCTTGAACCTTTGAGCACTTGGTACGATGACTTCATCAAACACAGTCCTCATGGAAATGTCACCTGAGCCTCCTGGTAGAGGCAGATTTAAAGTTGTACCTTCACCATCTCCATGACCTATCTCGTCAATTTTACCAGTACCTGGATAGCTTCCATCCTATACCCGTTAAGAGAAAAATAGGATTCAAGTGGTTAGTGGGCACATTTTGTGTTAGACCATGTTCATATCCAGCAGCAGAGATCCAGCTGGAATTATGGCATTGGGCAGGCAAAGTCCAAGAACATGCTACAAGTAATCTTGCTGCGTTGGCTAAGTATACTAATCAGTTAATCACATATTTTCTGCCATTTAGCATGTCTTTTGATATGCATATATGCTCCCTTATCCTAATATCATTTGTGTATCTTACCATTTTGGGAATCAAAATGTTTGTCCTGATCTTCTCTTTCACTTTTAACAATAAAATATTTGAAAATTTAACCAAACAGTCCTTAGTAGCATGAGAACACAGAAAGAACTCAAAATAAATGGACAGACAAAAGATCAGGAAACAGGGAGTAAGACAACATTAGTTGGTACACAGCAGATATTAAAACAAATACTCTGAAGACAAGACGGCTTTCATTATTTTAAGTTTTAAAATTTCTACCTCGAACATAAAGCTAATTACCGAAAGTGAAAGGAAAAACATAAATAAATAAAAGAAAAGATGCTTTTTATATCACATCATTTTTCGTCAAACCTCAATTTTTTGCCAGGGGAAAAATGTCAAACCTAAACAATCTTTAACCACTGACATAGAATGACATTTCACACCTGGTGAGCTAAGATTTTATGACTCCTTTTATCTTGAAAAAGGGATGTGTTGAACATTTGAGGTAACAACACATGCACTCATCACTGTTTAAAATTCCTACTAAAGCTACCATACTAAACCCGTATGGTAGGTTAAGTTTTTGTTGAACAAACAAGCACACAGTTTATTTTCATAATCACTTGATTATCTACAGTTCTTCAACAAGGAAACAAAAACTTATTCTAATCAAATATATGCTTGAGATATCCACTTGACTAGATTTTTTTTCTTTCCAACATCAGACATTCCAAATCAGTGTTTAAATATGAAATTCATGCTCCGAATGAGACATTACAGATGGCAAGAGGAAGAAGACATTGAGATTAGCAAGATACCAAAATTGCATGTGAATAGCAACAAAAAAATGTATTAACTCCAGATAAATTATAGCTTACTTGGTGAGTGGACAGGAAGTATATATCTGGATCATCAAAAAATGCATCATTCGTCCCATTCCCATGGTGAACATCAAAATCAATGATAAAGACTCGTTTTAATCCATGCACTAGTTGAGCATGACGAGCTGCAATGGCCACATTGCCAAAAACACAAAAGCCCATAGGCCCTTTTGGAATAGCATGATGCCCAGGAGGTCTGATCAAAGCAAATCCTGTAGGTGGATTCTGGCTGCAATTAGATGCTGCAACCTGACATATGACAGAAGATTTTTCCTGATAGTCAATAAAGGAACTTTCCTATCTTTACAAGTACCATCTTGCTTCAAAAACAACAAATTTAAATATCAACGTATAAATAGTGTTTTAGAAATTAGGGTCAACAAAGCTGGATTTCATCGAGTGAAATGAACATTGAACAGAGAAGATTATCATAAAGAGACTAACATTCCAGGAAGATTATCATAAAGAGACTAACATTCCAGGTTGAGACATCACCACTGAATCGACCAAGGTTAGTCCTGCTCCAGCTGCCACAAGTGACTCCCGGAACGTCTGCATCATAATGTCTTGATAAGAAAGAGTATGACAAATAGCACATATTGTTAATTAAAACAAAGAACTTGTATTGAAGCACCAAACTCTCCCTCATAGAAAGTGGTTATACAATCTAATGATTGAATACATATCCAGTCATTGATATTTTTTTTCAAGAGAGGTAACATAATATAATAGCACATATCCTATTTTTATCATAAGAAACGGAAAGCCATTAGGAAAAAAAAATTGCATCTATACTCTAAAGTCAGCAAGAATTCACAAGCCCAAAAACAGAAAAGCAGAAACACCTAAACAAATGTACTCACAGTGGCAGTAGCATATGTTGGTCCAGACCCATCGATATAAATAATGCCCTGTTCTGAAGCTTGATCCATAGCCTAAGTAAGAATGACCAATAGAATTAGTCATTGAAGTAACAGTATTTAGCCTAAAAGACAGACAGACAGACACACACACACCCACACACACAGAGGGAGAGAGAGATTGCAACCACCTATAGTGGTCTGGAAAAGAAATAAACAATAAAACAGAAGGGGTTATCTATGTAACAGGTTCTTTCACCTTTGCAAAATGTTTTCATGTTTCTATGATCCTAAGAATAGCCAAGACAAAAAACAGAGGAGGGAAAAAACAGCAGAGAGAGAAGATGGTCAAGGCAAAACTACCTTCTCAAGGCCTGCTACATAAGCTCTGGCATGAACATTTGCAATGTCATCCAGTGAAGCAGGCTTGAAATCTTGAAGTTCAATGATCTCAGAACCACGAAACTGAATTCAGAAAAAAAAAAAAGTACTCAATACACTTAACCAGGTAAGAAATGGTTCCATTCTTGATACATACCATTGAAAAAGAATGAGAGATTGAACTTCTCAAAATTTCCATGATTTTTCATTTGTTATAAACAGATGATCCTTTTAGTACATTTCAGTTTTTCATCAGTTTGTAAAGCAATTTTACCCAGCATTGCTGTTTGTTATGCAAGGTTTTAAGAGAGATCTACACAGATTGCATTAGTAGGTCATTCTCAAGACTTGCACTAACAAAATTGTGCTTGGGAGTCCAAAAAATTCTACTTTGCAACACAAAATGGTCACTCTACCAGGGCTTTGCTGAAAGTAAAAGTTATTATTGTTAACTAGTAAAGAAGAACAGCAGTTTTAATGCTAAGAAAAGAGGAAGCAATATGATCCATGAAACATGAAAATAGAAAATAAAATCTGCAAAGAAAAAGCTTATATATACATCCTACCCAACAAATTTTTATTATGCAAGGAAAACTTTATATATGATATAGATAGAATGATTTTTGCATACTAAATAAAATGTAAGCATATTCACAGGCTGATTCCTTCCCTTAATTTTATAGACAAGTCATTCTAGAAGAAACCTTAATTCTATTCACAGTAAACCAATGATTTTAGAGAAATTCTCTTATATATGCGAGCACGAGCACACACATCAGCATGGCTAGAACACTCTTCTTTTATCATAGAATAGTTATTAGAGGAAAGCTCCAAGGCCATTTGTTAACTTTCAGGGATAAAATACAAAAACTTCAACAATGGCGAGTTTTATAGCTCTATCAGGGGAAAAAGATAAAAATAACAAGTAAGACGATAAAATGAGCATAGATTGAAAATCATAAATAAGAGCATCACATTATAATTATATATATATATATGGAAAAATATAATAGTAAAAAATCCGACAGCTACCTTTGATGTGAGTTCTGCCTTTTCAAGAGCACTCACGATTGCAGGAACTCTAAGATAGGATTCGGGATGTGCCTCCTGTTAGTGAAAAAAATGGAGAAAAATCCATGAACAAAGTAAAAAAGGGAAAAAAAACTACAAAGAGAACCCATGCTCTAACTGTAAAGAAGCAACACCACGGTAAATCAAGTAGTTACTCCCTACGCTGCAAATTGTTTGGCCCTGTACAGTATTCCAACTTTATGTAATGGGACTTGCAGTTGTCATTTCTTCCAGTGTCATAAATTGTACTGAATTTCAAGATCTTCCAATCTTAATGTGACTAGGTATGCTTACGTTTTTTAAGTTTCAGAACCCAAGTATGCTAAAGAAGCACCAAAAAAGGATGGACAAAGCCCCTTCAAATCAGGTTTAATTTGCTCGTTTTATGATAGAATAAAGAAAAGATTATAAAGGTTGACATGCTCATAACACAAGCCATAGCCAGACTTGATGTATCTTGTTCCCAGAACAAGACAGGCATGTCTCAGAAATGAAACCTTCACAGTTGTAAAGACTCCATAGCACATTAGAACATCCATAATATGAAAGCATAGCTCAGCTGAAGATACCTGGTTATGACCCATGGCAGGCGCAACACTATAAATTACTCGTGCATCAGTTAACTTTTCAATCAGTGGATCCTTGTCTAAACTATATGAGCAAGAAATAGAAAATCCACTGCGCTTTGTGCAGAACTGCCTTCGCAAAATCGAACGCCTCTGAAAATATCTGCACCCTGCAGATTGAGAACCAAAAACAAGCCCCTTATAGCTCTTCTGCTAGTACAGATGATCCCGCACCAAAAATAAAATGTTCCCTTAAAAAAAAAAGAGCAAGCTTTTTCTTTCTTGTTGAGAAATATCATACATGATAACATCAAATGCCACAAAAATCCGGCATGAATAACTAAAGCACCTCCAATCAAATAATAGCTTATCGAGATATTTATCTTGTAATAATCTTAATAATGAATTACATAACATGATATTAAGTGATCAATTTTACCATTCTTCTCAACAAAAACATTTACTTTGAGCAACCATTAAAACAACAAAAATTTCAAGAATTGAACAAACCAACAAGCCTAATCTGTTTATCCCAAAGAATTATATATTTCAACTATAACAATTCAATCACAACAACCAGAATTTACTATAACAAGTTGAAAGAGACATTATAACAAAAACCCAGATTTACAAAAACAGGAAAAAAAAAAGGCAATTAAAATTGTTGAATTTATACATTATAATTTTCCAAATACAGCTAATTATTCACAACCCGCCACCAATAAACATCAGTCCACTTTTCTTTTCTTGTAAAGATACTTCCTTTCATTGAATAGCAACTAAATTACCATTAAGTACAAAATTTGAGAAAGGAGGAAAGGGTTACCTGCAAAATATGGAAGGCGGAAAGTTTGAAGCTCCATTGAGGTGGATAAGTGAGCTTGTGGCGCTCAAACCTGTAATATTTTGTATGTCTTTTTTTTTCCTTCTTTTCTTTCTATGGCCCGTTGTTTGTTATTTTTTAAAATGCTTCTTGTTCAGGGTAATAATAATTTTTTTATTTTTAATATTAATACATTAAAAAAATTTAATTTAAAATAAATAAATAAAATATTTTTAAAACATAAAAAACAAACTATAATTATTTTATAGCATTTTATTTTTGACCCGAGAGATGTAGCATAATTTTTCTAGTTATCATCGTAGGCCTGAAATTATTTTTGTTTTTCCGAAAATGTCATTTGTGCTAGCTTGTATAGAGATTTTTCATTTTCTAGAAAATAAAAAATTATAGAAAACATAATTATTAAGTGAAAATAAAAATTATTTTCTTTAAAAAAGTATTTTCTAGCTCTTAAACTTTTTTAAAAAGTTTTTGAAAAACCCACCAACAAAAACTTATTTTTCATGTTTATCTGTAATAAAGAAAAGACAAGGACATTGTTTGATTTACGTGATTTATATTTTTTAAGGAAAAAAGAAAAAATAAGTGTACTAATTATAAGTTTTATAAAATAAAAAGAAAGGGTCTTGTCTAGCTTGCCTGTAATTTAATTAAAGAATAGAAGATAAAGAAAAAACACATGAATCACGTATAGTTTTTATTTTTATTTTAATAAAATAAGAAATAGATAATTGACAAAATAATTTTATGACTTTTTCAAAATTGAAGAAATATAAAATAATGGTCTTAAGAAAACAGTTTCCAATTATCTTTTAAAGAAATTCTGTCTTTTTTTTATTTTTGCTTTTTAAATGTTTTTGGTAAACAATGAAAATTAATTATAATAAACATGCTACTTAAACTTTATCATATTTTTATCTTTGGTACTTGATTTATATTATGGTAATTTTTATTTTTTAAATATTTTTTATTTGAAAAATAATATTAAATTGATGTTATTTTAAGTATTTTTTAATATTTTTAACTTTATAATATCAAAAATTAAAAAATATTTCTTTTAAAAAAAAACATCAATTCTCATGCAAGTCACGGTTGTTACAAAGGGGCATTCGTCGCAATAATATTGTCATTTGTTTTTTTTTTTTTTTTAATATAAGCCAAAGGAACTCATTAATGAAACAGCATAACAAAGCTCACGACCGACGAGAAAAAAGCAAAGTACAAAAATATCATTAATTTCGTTTGTCAACGAGAGCGAATGGGTCTTACTTTTTTGGTGCAAAAGAGACACACAAAGGCCCATAGAAAAAGCTTACCCTCCTATTATTAATTATTATTATTAACATATATTAAAATTTCTTGGAATTTCACAATAACAATTAACAGTAAAATGCTAAGTCTTTTTACAATTAGATTCTAAAGATTATTTTTTTTAATTTTATTACTTAATATTAATTGTAATGGGTATTGAACTTTATAATTTATTTTCTATAGTGTTAAATTAGTTTTATGCAAAATTCCTTTCAACTCTACCTACAAAAAAATCATTTCTATTCTTTTTGTACTTGTGATAGGTTAACAAGAATCTCCAGTGGCAATAAAAAAAGACGTTTTATCACAGTTTGTTAACATGAAGACCTTACTATTTTCCATACAGTATGAAGATCCTAATTTTACATGCGTGCTCCAACCATAAACTATCTCATACACAAGAAAAACATTGACAGTCCACATAAAAAATGCCTTCATTTGAAAATTCTGTTTCCTTGAGACATTATACGTCAAAGTTTTGGATGACCACAACTGCTTCAACTCATCAATCAAATGTTAAGGACAAACATCTATTTTTCTACCCGGACTATTAGGACTAAGTATGACTATAGATGAGAACAGAACTCTGGTCACATACACATCCTCGATGACAAGTGTTAAACTGTGAATATCACTGACTAAAAAGAATATGGTGTAACAAATAAACTAAATAGATTGAATCTGTCTGTACATAACCCAACATGTAAATTTTATTATTCTATTGAAAACTGATGATGCACATTATTAAACTGTTTACAGACTTCACAATCAGAACGGTGCATCATGATCTCATCCACTGCACTATATGAATGATGTTATATCACGTGCTCAGTAGTCTTTGGATACATGAATAATATTTGTCGGTGAATACTGAGAGAAATAAAAAGATAATATTTTATCAATAAAAATCATTATTATTTACCAATAAATTTTATTTATCGATATTTTTATTTTTATTTGAAAATTTTTTGGTAGTTTATTTTTTGATACTGGGAAGTTTTGAAGTGTTGGTTTAATTTATTTGTTTAATGCTTGAAATGTGAAATTACGAGACCAACAACGTTGATGTGAAAAAAACATGCTATCCGCTGTCGACAATGGTACACACACAGTTAAGAAGTTCATTGCCCATCACACAATGTCTGAATTCAGTCTTATCATAATTGTTTTTTTCAGTCTTATCATAATTAATCGGCTAGGTTGATATTGCTATACCTATAATTAATATAGTGATATATGGAGCATTCTGTAAACATATTGTTTAATTTCCTAGGAGGTTAATAATGTCACACGTCCCTGTATTTATTATTATTATATTATTATTATTTTGTCTTTATATCAATTCTATATGTTAAATTTTTGTTATTGATAGCTCATTCTGTCAATTGATATATATATTTTGGTCCTCAAGATTTATCAAGACTTTAATTTTGTTTCCTATATTTTATTTTTCTTACAAATAAGTTCTTAATTATTTTTTTTGGTACTTATATTTTAGATTAAATGAAATTTAGTTCCTAAATGGTTTTTTTTAATTAGTTGTCTAGCTACATGTCAAATCTTAAACTTGGTCAAAATTATGAAAATATATATATGATATTGTAGGCAATGAAATCTTAAAATTTCAAAATTATCAACTTAAAAAAATTGAGACAAAATACAAGAAAATAAATTTAAAAAAGATAAGAGAAGCATAATATTTTATTTGATATTATAGGAAACAAAAAATCTTATTAAAATATGAATTATTATTATTATTTCCTAGGTCACTAAATAGATTTTACTTTAATTTTGATTCTTTTCTCACATATATTATCATAAATATAGGATTTTTTAATAAAAATATTTTTTTTATATAAATTAAAATGGATTGATGGATAATATAAGATTTAAGAGGATCTAAATAGATATACTCACTGAAAACTAAGAATTTTATTTTCTATAATATTATATATTTATTTCACAAGTTTGACCAAGTTTAAGATTTGACATGCAAGAACTTAATTGAAGAAAATTATTTAGGAACTAATTGCATTTATTGTAAATTATAATAACAAAAACACTTCAATTAAGGACTTATTTGTCAGAGAAATAAAATATAAGAACAAAACTAAAATCTTTTAGAAAGTATGGGACCAAAATAAACATCAATGAAATATTTCGTCTCATGTATATGCCATTATTTAACGACGTTAACGTAAGGATCTAACCATGATAAAGATATAATATAAAATATTGGTATAAAGACAAAAAAAAAAAAAAAAAAGAGTCTAAGTGCTTAATACGACATTAACCCATTTCCTAATGGGACGTGAAACAGCCTACTGTATTACTCCTTTTTTGTCGTACCAAAGAAAGTACAGAAAAGAAAAGCCCTGCTCTCTTCTTACTCGTATTATTGCAATGAAAACAGCTAAGGGTTTGATGTCTACTAGATAGGCGGGGCGGGCCAGATAAATCATTATTATTATTATTATTATTATTATCTTTAGAAATGTTCTATAATAAAAAAGCGAGGATGATCGATTATCGTGTGAATGTAATAAATACAATATGGAACTCTTTTTGGATAGACTCGACTGGAATCCCTTGTTTATCATGATCAATGGATGCCTTCATGGTATACCCTTCATGTACTTGAGGTTCAGATTCCAAATAATTCCAACCATTAATCATAATATTCTTAATATAATTTATTTCATGTCATATATCTTACAACTAATCAATTTGGTCTTAAGTGAGTACTGCAAACTATATATATATACATTTCTTGGCATCTTGTCTTGATCGTCAGATTTGAAGAAATACTAGTGATTAAGCAAGCTAAACCTAAATGAAGACAAGGTCTGATCAACCCTATAGACTATTTCTCACTAAAAAACTAAACCATCAGTCTGTCATTAACTAGTGACGACAGTGCTCTAGCTAATTACTTGACAAAACCAGTGCTACAGTTGTTCAAAATAAAGGATTTGATCCTTTTTTAGTCGTAACCAATTGTACATGCAATTGTATATATGTGTATGGTTTTTAGAGATTAATCTTTTTTCTTCGAGGAAACAACAAAAATGAGATGGATCATAAATGAAGATTCCATCTATAGTTTGTTTTAATCCGAGGAGCTAAGCAAAACTAGGCTGCCCAAAGTCAACCAAGCAACTTGATTTTGATTACTGGCTGAAGATTTTCTGTCTTGTAAAACAGAAAAAAGGGTTTAATTACACTTGGGATTTGAGTTATACCCTTATTATAAAAACAGGAAGGCAATTATATTGACGTTAAAAGCTTGATATAATACTATTACTAGGTCATGGCTGCCTCTGTATGCTTGAGCTAGCTAGCTACCAGTGTTGTCAATGGCCAAAAGGGTTGGAGATCTGATATAATGTCATTTTCAGCACCAGAAAAAAATCATGTCATTTTCGAAACAATTATTTTCTTTTCCAAAACATTGATTGGAATAATTTAATTGAGAGGTCGAAATGTTTCAGGGAGGACTGATTTTAAACCACAAATGGCTCTTAAAAGTAACGAATTACCTTATAATCTGATCCAGTTACACGATAATATTATATTAATATGATTCTGAAGAAATGCATCATGTTTATCATTCATCAACCAGGTAGAAACATGTAGATAAATGGATGATTCAATCATGATGCATATACGCCTCAAATGTTGAATAATTGCTGAAAAACGACGTGGAATAATTGAAAGGTGGTGGAGGAGGAAAAGGTTCACGGGTGGGCTGCAATTTCTTTAACCAAAGTAGATAGCATGATTGGTGGGGCAAGAAGATGGAGTCCACAGAGTGCCTGAGTGACCACAGAAATGGCCAGCTCAGGGAGGGGATCAAGTCACGGGTTCTTACTGCTACGTGCATTTGCAAACATGAACAAATCTCTAGACAGCATCATCACCACATGAGGCTTTTGTTTTCTTTGATTTCGAGGAGAGCTAGCAGTACCACAAGTTTGAAAAAAGTGCCGAAGGTAAAACCACAAGTCTCTTCGGCCCCGCAACCTACATGGAGATCTTTGCCCCTTGTCTTTTCTTTTTACAGTATGGAAACTTGATTCTGCTGATTAGCTAGTTGTGGAGCTAAGAAGGAGCTGGGAACTGGAGGGAGCAATCTCCTCCTAATTCCATTTTTTTCTAATGATATATATTTGATGATACTTGCAAGCAAATAAATAAATATGAGTCTTGAACTTGGTAAGAAAGATTGCTTTTGAGATATATCAATTGAAATATTTGAACTAGAAAACATTTTGAATTGCAGAAGATGTCGATTATTTTGTAATTATGCTGAGAATTGACAGAACGAAGAAATTAAGTCAACAGTAAAAAAAAAAAAAAACAATGTTAAAAACTTTTTATACTTTTATGAAATCGATGAGTTTTGTATGACTATAGAACGTGATTACAAATACCTAAAACTGATGTTTTAATGTTTTAACACTTCTTATTACAATTTCTAAGATGTTTAACATTAATTAGATCTCCTGGATTTATTTTTTTGTAAAAAAAAAAACAGATTGAAGCGTAAAACCGTCACTGCCATGGGTCGATTATCAGCAGCCATGGTTGATGTATAATGGTGCTCTATGATATCCTACTAATAGAAAAGATTTCATAGGTTACTAGCTACTATAATTTAATGTGATTTCAGCCACAAATTTGAGGCCCTAATGGGTCCATGCTTATCTTTTCACCCATATGGAGGCAGCTTCCTGCATGCATATGCTTCCAAAATGGTTGAATAATTTATTTTATTTTTCCGAGTGAGGAGACTTGAAGTATACATTATGCACTACCGGAAACCTAGCTAATTATATATTTTCTGCAATTACGTTTATTTTTTAACAAGATAAATATCGCCTACAACCAGCTATAATTTGTTGAATAGGGAAGATCCTAGCATAGAGGTTGCTGGAATGTTCAATTCAGTCCCCATTTTATAAAAAAAAGCAATTTGGTCATTTTTTATTATGTGATTTATGATAGTTATTGACCGAATTTGAATTACGAAGGCTAAGACAATAACTTGCTAAGAACATGGGGGATCAAAACATGGTTTTGCCTTTTTTTTATTTGTTAATTTTGATTTTCTTAAGAATCTTGGTTTCTCAAATGAAAATACAGACTATTATTGAGTGGAAAACACCAAAACTTACAACGAGAAACTATAAGATTACACGTAGCAAAAACATGTGAACTATCCAATTTTCCATAACAAAATAAATACCAAAAAAATATCAAGAACAATTTCACGTGAAGCTCTTGTAACAATTTCTTGGCTGCAATTGTCACTACCCTCTAAGTCCTCTGAGCCATCCAGTAATTGTTCTACTATTTCTTGCCTTTTGTTCCCATTGGGAGAGAAAAAAAAAAACCAAGAACAGCCGTACATATTAGCTAGTGATGCCAATAAACTGGTTGAATCTTGAGAAACCAAACCAAAAATTTGAGCAAAAAATAGCAATGAAGAAGCAAGGTTGTGAGATTGAAGCAATAGGGATTTCCTACAAAATCTCCACCAAGAAAAGAGAGCACCCTTTTAAAATCTTCACCAAAAAGCAAGAAATAAATCAAGAACCAAAGCAAGCGATGGATCTCGAAGAAGCAAGCCTTGGAGCCAAGCATGTCTTGAAAGATGTTTTTTGCAAAGCAAAGCCGTGGGAAATCCTTGCCATTGTTGGTCCAAGTGGAGCTGGAAAATCATCCTTGCTTGAAATCCTAGCTGGGAAACTCACCCCACAAAATGGTACCATTTTTGTCAACCAAAACCCTATTGACAAAGCTCGGTTCAAGAAGATTTCAGGCTATGTCACACAAAAAGACACCCTCTTTCCTCTCCTTACAGTCGAAGAAACACTCATGTTTAGTGCCAAACTGCGTCTAAGGCTTCCTCAAGCTCAACTGAGCTCTAATGTTAAGTCCCTGATGAAGGAGTTAGGCCTGGATCACGTAGCCATGACTCGAGTTGGCGACGACAGGATTCGTGGGATATCAGGCGGAGAAAGGCGTCGTGTGTCGATAGGCGTTGATGCCATTCATGATCCTGAAGTGCTAATTCTTGATGAACCAACTTCTGGTCTTGATAGCACTTCTGCTTTGCAAATTATTGATATGCTCAAGGTCATGGCAGAGACAAGAGGTCGAACCATAATACTAAGCATTCATCAACCCGGATTTCGGATTGTGAAGTTGTTCAACTCAATACTTATGATGGCTAATGGATCAGTCTTGCATCATGGCACGGTGGATCAGCTTGGTGTTAATTTGAGGACAATGGGAATGCAGCTTCCTATTCATGTCAATGTTGTTGAATTTGCCATTGAGTCCATTGAAACCATTCAACAGCAAAGAGAAGTCTTGCAGAAAGAAATGCAACCCCAGGTGCTAACATCATCAACAACAAAACCACAGCAGAAGAGAATAGAAGAAGTTGGCGAGGGTAGAAGTGGCAAGTTCACTCTTCAACAGCTCTTTCAGCAATCGAAAGTAGTTGATGAGGAAATTATCAATGTTGAGTTTGATTTTCCTCTTGGTTTTGCTAATTCAAGGTTGCAAGAAACTTTGATCCTCACTCATAGGTTCTCCAAGAACATTTTCAGAACCAAGGAGCTTTTCGCATGCCGGACAATTCAAATGCTGATTTCTGGACTTGTTTTGGGCTCTATCTTCTACAACCTTGAAGATGATTTGATTGGAGCAGAAGAAAGGGTAGGCCTATTTGCTTTTATATTGACTTTCTTGTTATCTTGCACAACAGAAGCTCTACCAATCTTCTTGCAAGAAAGGGAGATTCTTATGAAGGAGACATCTTGTGGGAGCTATAGAGTCTCATCATACGCCATAGCCAATGGACTCGTTTACTTGCCATTTCTACTCATCCTAGCCATATTATTCACAATTCCACTATATTGGCTAGTGGGGCTCAATCCAAATTTCATTGCATTCATGCATTTCCTGTTGTTGATTTGGTTGATTCTCTACACAGCGAATTCAGTTGTGGTGTGTTTCAGTGCTCTGGTGCCTAACTTCATCGTTGGAAATTCAGTTATTTCAGGGGTGATGGGATCATTCTTCTTGTTCTCCGGCTACTTCACATCGAAGCATGGAATACCAAATTATTGGATCTTCATGCACTATATATCGCTGTTTAAGTATCCATTTGAAGGGTTTCTGATAAATGAGTTCTCAAATTCAGGCAAATGTTTGGAATACATGTTTGGGAAATGCATGGTTAATGCAGAAGATTTGCTTAGAGAAGAAGGATATAGAGAGGATGAAAAGTGGAGAAATGTGGTGATCATGGTGTGTTTCATCTTGCTTTACAGGTTCATTTCTTATGTCATTCTTAGGTTTAGATGCTGTCCTGGCATCAGCAATTTCAAGGGAACACTTGTCTGATATATGATTCTGCTGAATCTCTTTATCTATTTCTCTCTCTCTCTCTCTCACGAGTGTGAACAAGATAGTTCACATGTTTTTGGAATTTACTTAAGATAGAAGCCAAAGAAATTAATATCAAAATAATAAAGAACTAAGCCCAATACATATAAATCATGAGCCTTTTCTGTTTTGTTCTGTTCTGTTCTTATTTCCTTTACTTGTAGTTTTTCTTTAAGCACAGTGATATGAGAGCTTTGGAATCCGGTAAAAAAAAAGGGTGCTTAAACAGTTACACATCTCAAGATGGAAACCATAAGGAGAAGTTGTTGCTTGTTGTGTGTGTGGTAAAATCGAGTCCAAAAAGGCGAGGATTGCTGCCAGAGGTTAATTTTCAACAAGATGAAATAATCAATCATGTAAGATTACTATAACTTAAACTGGTAAACTGTTCTCTCGATTGCAGTTAGCCAATGGACAAACCAACCATCATAGAGATGCACCCTTTTTTGTAAAGCAAGAAATCAGGAACTGGTAAAAAGGGTCTGCATATCCAGCTAGAACAATCAGGTTCTTGTCATGGAGAACTTTCATGCTTCTGATCTGTCTCTCCCATGGGATTAATGTTCACAACCCTTTCTGATTCGTTAATGTTCACAACCTTCTGATTCGTAACGTCATCTAGTTCAATGGATGTTGATTAATCAAAGTGAATGAATCAAATGATCACGCATACAAAAATGTTTGACAAAATAATAT
>Ga0307517_10005338_pt1 | contig 19409 bp, 19 predicted proteins | sample 23_EM_MG_FD_194515 | JGI IMG/M metagenome (GOLD analysis project Ga0307517, IMG submission 194515) | Populus trichocarpa ectomycorrhiza microbial communities from riparian zone in the Pacific Northwest, United States - 23_EM | ecosystem: Host-associated > Plants > Roots > Unclassified | place... | reverse complement strand
TCATTATTTTAATAAACTTGAGAAAAATAAAACATTGATAAGTTATTTTTCAGCTAATTTTCCATGACATAACCAAACACTAGAAAGTGTTTTCCAACTTATTTTCCATTACACTATCAAACATCATAAAATAATTCACTTTCCCGGAATTCACTTTCCAAAAGGAAACTACTTTCCAGCACACAAACGGGGCCGTAGAATAGGTTTATTTTCCAATGCAATACAATGATGAAAAATTCAGGCTCAAATTTTAATCCATGAGAGTAATCCCAAATTCTTCAAAACTCTCAAATCATGACTTAAGCATTATTTGAAAACAAACAAACATATTTCAACCATTTCCATTCAGTTTACAAGCCTCCAAACTCACTGAAGCTTCAGTCATACTAATTTACCTTGTTAAGGTACTTTGTAGTTATTTTGCCCGAGTTCTCTTCATTAAACCATTTAAATGCCCATAAACATTAGAATCAGCCCCTTCCATGTTAGAATCATGATGCGTATCAATGCATAAATATGTGAACTTGAAGAGGAGACTGTTGTAGTTTAACAAAGGTGACAAGGTATTATTTAAGTTAACTTTACAAATTTGGAAGATCATTGGCAAGGCTACGCCATGAGGGTTGGTGTTGAGATATCATGGGTGGTTCAAAGTCATAGAAATGGTGGAAGTAGTGGCTTTTATGCTAAGGTTACATGAGTGATTGAAACTTCACCCTACATTCCTTGTGAGCTCCTTGAAACCATTCCATGAAGACAAGGAGAACCCAAAGAAGAGCAAGTCATAGTAAGGTTACATGAGTGATTGAAACTTCAACCTACATTTCTTGTGAGCTCCTTAAAACCATCCCATGAAGACAAGGAGAACCCAAAGAGGAGCAAGTCATAGTACACACCTTCTTGGTGAAATGGAAGCAAAACTAGAAGGTTTCATAGAAAAACAATACAAACTTGTAGTAGTTTGAAGACAAAGTACAAGAGTATCTCACTTTTATTTTAACGAGTGCATAAGGGGAAGTTTATTAAAGGCCTGGTTATAAGAGTGCACCAATGAACACATTACTTATAAGCTGTCATAGGCCCTGACAATCCACTTTAATAGTGTCAAAATTGACAGGTTGTGTGTAATGGTTGATGCAAGTAGTGGGTCATGCTAGTATAAAAGTGGGCTTGGGCGATTGACTGCTTGTTAGGTTCTTGAAATCCATACACACAACGAAAATGATAAATGTAATGAATATTTGGGAGTCCCTAGAATCCCGTTAGATAAATCTAGAGTTGTTTAGGGATTTATTATTTGAAGATCTGATCTTCCATGCTAAATCGTTTTAGCATCTTATCTATGTACGTGGATTGAGACAATCTAAGCAATCTTTTAGATTTATCTCTATAGGTCTTAATTCCTAATAAATAGGTTGCTTCTCCCATATCCTTTATGGAGAAATTCTTAGACAACCAAATCTTTATTGATTGAAGTAAAAGAATGTTGTTTCCTATTAGTAACATGTCATCTACATATAAGATTAAGAAAACAACTCTACTCTCACTAACATGTAAACATAAGGTTCATCCATATTTTTTATGAAATCAAATTATTTGATTGTCTCATCAAAACGGATATTCAAACTCTTTAAAGTTTGCTTAAATCCATAAATGAATTTTTATAGCTCGCATACTTCGTTGGTAAATTTCTTAGATTCAAAACCTTCAGGTTGTGTCATATACACATCCTCGTGAAGATTTTCATTCAGGAATGCAGTTTTGACATCCATTTACTAAATCTCATAATCATAGTATACAATTATAGCAAGCAAAATCCTTATAAATTTTAACATAGCTACCGTCAAGAAGGTTTCATCAAAGTCAACACCTTGTCTTTGTCTGTAACCTTTGACAACTAGTCTAGCTTTGTACGTTTGTACATTCTCATCTATGTTAGTCTCTCTTAAATACCTATTTACATTCAATGAGTTTTATTCGTTCAGATGGATCAACCAAACTCCATACTTGGTTGGTGTATATAGAATCCATTTCAGATTTCATGCTTCAAGCTATTTTTTTAGAATTAATATCAGATATTGCTTCTATGTAATTAGTGGACTCATCAATCATGAGTAATTTGTCATTCTCAGCATCCATAAGAAGTTGATATCTCAATGGTGCATGCCATATCTTATTAGATCTATGGAGTTGTGTTTCTTCACCTTGAGACTGATTATCCAATGTTACAACCTCAGGCTCATGTTCCACTTAGATGTCAGTTTGTGGCTCTTAAACTTTTTCAAGTTTAATTTTTCTCTCATTGCTCATTTCAAGAATAAATTCCTTTTCTAGAAAGGTAGCATGTTTTGAGATAAATATCTTTTGCTCAATAGAGTGGTAGAAATAATATCCAGCTATTTGTTTTGGATATCCCACAAATTTACATTTATCTGACCTATCTCCTAGCTTTTCAAATGCATTACGCTTCACGTAAACATCACATCCTCAAATCTTTAGGTATGATAAGTTTGGTCTCTTGTCATTCTATATCTCATATGAAGTCTTATCAACATATTTGAATGAAACTTTATTTAAAAGGTAAGCAGCAGTTTGTATGACATAGCTCTAGAAAAGAAGGTGGAAGGTTTGCATAACTCATCATAGATTGTACCATATCTAATAGGGTGTGATTTCTCAATTCAGAAACTCCATTGTGGTGTGGCGTTCCAGGAGGTGTCCATTATGAGAGAATCTCATTATCTTTTAGATAATCTTGAAAATCTTGGCTTAAGTATTCATCAGCTCGATCACATCAAAATATCATAATACTTTTTCCAGTTTGCTTTTGAACTTTATTTTTTAACTCCTTGAACCTTTCAAATGATTCAGACTTGTAACATAACCATATCTAGAATGATCATTAGTAAATGTAATGAAATATGTATATCCACCTATGGCACAAATGTTTATTGGTCCCCATATATCTGTATGTATTAAACCTAACAATTATTTTGACCTTTCACTCTTTTCAGTAAATGGTGTTTTGGTCATCTTACCCAATAAACGAGTTTCACAAGTATCATATAATTTATAATCAAAAGAATCAAAATATCATTCTTTATTTAGCTTAGTGATTCTTGTTTCATTGATATGACCCAATCTACAATGTTATAAGTAAGATTGATATGAATTATCTAATTTATTCCTTTTGATGTTTATATTGAATGCGAATATATGTAGATTAAGTGCATACAAATCATTTGTATAATTACTTGTTCCATAATAAACATCATTATTATATAAAGAACATCATTTGTTCTAAATAATAAATCTAAATAATAAATGGATACGATGTTTCTAGCAAGTATTAAAACAAAATAACAATTATCAAGTTCTAGTAATATTCTACTAGGTAAAGTTTAGTTATAAGTTCCTATAGCTAATACAACAACTCTTACTCCATTGCCTACATGTAGGTCCATTTCACCTTTAAAGAATTTTCTACTTTTCTTTAGTTCTTGATCATTATTATAAATGTGAAAACTACATCCAGTATCTAATACCCAAGAACTACTGTGTGAAGTAGCAAGATAGTTTTTAGTCATAAACATCACACAAGTATTTACATTAGGACATTCTATTATGATGCTTAGGAACAATTTCTTAGAGGTCTCATACTCTTTAACATCAAACAACTCTTTAAGATGCTTAATCATATTATAGGCATCCATATTCTCATACTCTATTTGAAGTTCAGGTGACATGCTAGTTAACATCACACATGTAGCCTACTCATCGTCATCAATATGACAATGATATTATGTCTTAACTTCAATAAGAGCGTCTTCATCAAGAACATGAGGAATAAGACTTTCAAGCATATATAACCTTTCTTGTTTGAGAACAATTCTCAAATTTTTGTACTAGTCCAAGAAGTTTGGTCTAGTTATTTTTTTAGCATCAAATATGTTTTGTAGGGATATGTTACTACTCATTTTATCTATCAACCTATTAATGTAAAGAGAACAAGTATTATTTTCATGCATACATATTTAAATCCAAAATTAGATAAGGTTTTTAATCATAATTTGATTTTCCACTATTTTCTTGCAAATTAATAGCTTTTTTTTAGTAAGTTAAGATTAATAGCCATCTCTATTAATTCGAGAAATCTCGATTAGATTTTTCTAATGGGATATGATCCTATTTAATTTATCTAATCTTGAGTGACTAAATAAATCAAAATAAATAAAATTAGGTAGATAACATAGTTTATCAAGTACATCCTATGTGACTCCTAGATTAGTTAGGTGACAACTTTTTGTTTAAACATATCATATATGTTTAGCCTAACTCATACCTCTAACTTCAAATGATCATGTGTGACTCATCCAAATCATACAAGTTAGTTAAGTATGACCTAATTTTTTAACATTAAACATATTCGATTAATGGTAACTTTGAGTGACTCAACAAATTATCCATGAATAAAACTCTAGTTTTATGCATATAAAATTGAAAGGCAACTATTCATGTTTTCAACAAATACTTAATATATTAATGAGATATTTATTTTTAATTAACTAGGCCTCATATATAACATGACATAATAGATATACATTTCATGCATAACAATTTATATATATAAAGATATACCTTTAGCATGTCATTCTAATTGAATGTTATGGACATATCTAAGCTAATTCTCTCGAGCCATTGAAGGGAATTAGATGATCAAATCTTAAGTAGTTATATCAAGTCTTTATAAGTTCATTGCAAGCACTTCAATTGTAGCCTTCATCGTCATTTCTTTCTTTGTCTTGGATTATATAATAATTTTCTATCTAAATTTCTATATTTTTAAATTACATAATATTTACATAATTAATTAAGAAACCTTAAGTTACATTTGAGGGAAATTAGATGAGAAAAGAATTACAACCTAGAAGAAAAAATAGAGATAGGACTAGACACACATATCCTAATTAATAAAAATTATAATCATCCAACCATCAAATAAAAGCACAATCACATTGATCTTTAATATCCATAATCACTCATCATACATAAAACATTTTAATATGCATAATTACAAATATGTATTGCATGTTATTCTAATTATTAGTTTTATGTGCAATTTAAAATAATATTTCTAACAATTAGAAATATTCAATCAAATCCAATTTCATTATTTTCCAAACAAAAATTTTCAGCTTAAAAAAACTCTCAATAAATTAGAAAAACTATTTTAAAAAATAATTAAACCATTTAATTAAATAAATCCTAATCCCATTAGGATATTATAAAACTAAATAAAAAAGAATTAAACAATTTAATTCATTCCTAATCCTATTAGAAAAATTATTTTTACAATTAATTTAATTTAGGGTATAAAATTTAAATTTTATTTATAAAGGGTAAATTCATAATTTACCTTGAGATCCTATATTGTAATTAGACATAAAAGTTTAGGGTCATATACATATTATGCAAACTTAAAAGCCTAATGCTTAAAATTAAAAAGGGGCAGGGATAAGTGGGTAATTTTCCCAAACCTAAAGAGAGACTAGGGGTAGAACTGTAATTCTGCCCCTCTTCATCTTCTCCCCTACTATTGGTCGTGGCTGGTGCAGCGGTAGCCAACACTGCTAGCCAACAACACGAGGGACAACCCCTTATGTTGGAATACTAGCAACATCTCATGGCTGTTGCTAGGGAGGCACTGCGTCTGGTGGCGTGCTAGCCTATGCACCGGCAGGGTACGCCAGCAGATGGCGCAACGACCAAAACCCTTTTTTTAGTTGCTGGAATCTAGGCATAAAATCTAGATTCCAACCAGATTTAAAACTCCGGCCAGAAACTGATCATTTTTTTTCACATACAATTAATTTCTAATTAACACCAATAACAATAAAAACATGCAATTAAACAACCCTAATTGTTCTAACGAAGGCTCCGCTACTATTGTTAGATTCCTAAAATCCATATACGCAACGAAAATGATAAATTTAAAGTAATATTCAGGAGTCCCTAGGATCCCGTTAGATAGATCTAAAGTTGTTTAGAGATTTATTACATGAAGATGTGATCTTCTCCATCTTTTAATAATTCTTTAAAGGTTGGGTTGTTGCAAACCACAAGTTGTCCATTTGTTTAAACTCCAACAGTAATCCACACGAACCACCAGTGAAAAATCTCATAAATCCCTATTTAGGAGAGAGAGATTGTTATGCCTAGACAGAGAAACTACGTAAGTCACAGAATAGAGAGCTAGGACTCTAGGCATAAAAATCTCTCTCTTCTAAATAAGGATTTAGAAGATTTCTCACTACTAGTTCGTGTGGATTACCATTGGAGATTGAACAATTAGACAACTTGTGGTTTGCAACAACCTAGCCTTTAAAGAATTATTCAAAGTCACTGTTTATTTCTGGCCCACATGGCCATTAATAAACAGAATTTAGAGCTCCATCCCTCCTGGATTCAGCGAATTCAAGAGGGGTTTCGGTTTAACCTAATTTTATTAGGTACAAACTTGGTCTCGCCTCCTTCCACCCAAGCCTTGGAGGTTTCAGATTCTTCAAATCTTAGTCCCTCTCCAACCCTCAGAGACAGCTCAGGGGTTGGGATTGTGTCCCCATCATCTCTGGTGGACGGTGGTCTTGATGGGTCTGGTGTTGACTCACTCGAAGGTGAAGAGTCCATCCCTAGCGTCGCCTTAGAGAATTCCTCTGCCACCACTGATGAAATCACCTGGGTTTTTGACCTTATTACTGGTGTTCAAGGTCCAGGTACTTCTCAACCCTCTATCTTAGGGCTCTGTAGTGATCTGTTCACCAGCATTGTAGCTTCGATTTTTGGTTTGTGCTTTTGGGTTTTTCTGATGATGCAAGGAGACGGGGTAGGGCATCTCCTGCCCCTTCTTCTTTATTCTATCTCTTTATGATGATATATCAGAGGGCTTTAAAGCCCTCTGACTAACATGAGGCTTTTCCCCTCATTCAGTTCGGACTTTATGGTCCTTAGGGCCAGTTGTCTATGGGTCCTAGATGGTAAAACCTCCATTTTGTATGCTAGAGCTATCATGCTGCTCGGCTGGTTGTTAGTCTTTTGGTTGCTGTTGCTGTCATCTTTATGTGTTAGTTTAGCTTGCTCCTGCAGTTCTTTTCACTTTGTTTTGTCTCTGGTTCCCCTTTTGTTGATTAGGTTGCTGGAGTGGATGGTTTTCTGAGGTTATTATGTCTATGCTCTATTAACATGGAGTCCAACTTTCTTGTATTCGATCTTCGTGTCCAATTTCTGGTTTCATTCTCAATCTAACTACTGTTGTATGTAACTGCAATGATGTTTGTCTTCCGGAGATAAGGGATATGCTTAGTGGGTACTATCTTTCGGTGGTGTGAGTCCTATGTTGGGATGCTGGTAAGCCACTGTTTGGTTTCTTCATCATGTTGTTCCTGCTGATTGATTTTGGTGGAGTCTACTTTGCCTTCCATCTCTATATAGACTACTGGTTGATGGCCATCTGGTTGGTTTTTATCATAACATGAGTTACTGGTTGTTATGGCTGCTCTATTTGTGTACAACTGTGGGTGTGAATTTGGATATGTGTGGAGTCCTGCTTGGTGAAGGATTTCTTTGCCTGTTATGGGGACCTGTTTGGGTGAGGTTCTCTCCCCAAATGCTTGGTCAGCTTGGATGTAGTCTCTTGGCTCCACTTTCTGCTTTGTGTAGCTGCATTGCGCATCTTGGTCATGTCATGCTCCTTACAGCCGGATAGTTAGTTCGATTGTTGTTGTTATATGCAGCCTGATGTTCCCTTCGATTGCATGGATAGTTGGAGGGCTTTCGGGTGTTGCTCCACGTAACTTGGTTTGCTGGACTCTGTCTTTGGTATGCTATGGATTGTTAGGGTACTGCTGCAGTGTTGGCCATGGTTTGTTTGAGTTGACTGTCTAGGTGTTGAGAAGTCCTGGCTAGTTTACCTGGGCCTCTCCTTGTTGCTTGAAGTTTTTCCTTCTTTGCTGGATGCTCTCCACGTTCAGGGTGTGCAGGCCAGTCTGATATGTTTGGCTGCCTCGTCTGAATTGGCTGGTCCCATCTTCATGCAAGTTGCCGCAGGGGTATCTAGTTCTGGCCCTGTTATGCTTCCCAACTGCTTGTTTCTGGATGTCATGGGCTATCATTGCCATTGCTACTCACTTTGCTTGTTTTCAATGCCTCCTCCTGTTTTGGGAGGCATGCTGCTACTGAATGGCCTGCTAGGTTACATTCTGTGACTTTTGTTCTACCTGACTGCTTGTTGGTACACTGCTAGGAAACATTCTGATACTGAAGGAGCTTTACGTGCTCCCATCGATGTTGTTCTGCTTTGCTGCTAAGTCTTTGCTGCTGGCTCTGTTGCTTTTGCCAGGTTGCTATATGGTCACGAACTTTTTGGATAGTTGTTTGATGAAGTAGGCAATGCTTTGTCTTGTGTTGCTGGTTTGGTCAACTGCCCGATTGGTTTGCTGCTGATTGCATTGTCAGATGTTGGGTTTTCTTAATAGGCTTTTGGTGACTGCTTGCAGATTGTTGCTTGCTGGTTTTGATATCTATGTTCAGGGCGCTTATTCCCTATTCGGTTGTATTTTTTTTTTATCAAGGGAGCATGTTCCCTTTGCTTGCTTTTATGTACATGCTTCTATATCCGACCTGCTGGTTTCTAGCTTTGTTTCACTTTTTAATATATACAATTTCTTACATTTGATAAAAAAAAAATTGTTCAAAGTCGAAGAAGATCAAATCTTGAGGTATGAAATCCCTAAATAACTCTAGATCTATATAAAAAGAGATTCTAGGGACTTCTGAATAATTTTGTTTTATTGTTTCCGTTATATGAATGATATTCGAGAACTCAATAGAAAGACCATTTTTTTATGGGAATGTTTGCTTGTGTGTTTGAAACTGCTTTTCATAATTACTTTTTAAACTATTTTTCATTTAAAAAGCATTAAATTAATTTTTTTATAGGGGTGTTCACAAAAATAGATGACGGGTTTATGCCCATAATTATATCCAACCCAACTTTTAGTATTTTACAAATTTTAAACTCGACTTATTAAATATTTTTTTAGACTCGAGCATGTTGAATAGTGGGCTAAATTTTTTGTGGATACTACAAATATCTATGGATTCGACTTTGTACATAATAAAATACAAGAGGCAAGGTGTTTTGATGCGATCCAAGAAAGGGTTGAACAAGAAAATTTAGATTCTAGCGTAATTGTGCCTACTGTCCAATTTTACGCTATCATGCATAATCCTCAATTCGACCGTTGCATGATAGCATAAAACTGGACAATAGGCATAATTATGCTAGAATTTGAATTTTCTTGATCAACCCTTTCTTGGATTATATCATGCTTAACTTGTCCTAAATCACATGTAACAAAGATCGACAAGATTGTAAAAGAAATGCATAATTTTACAGAGAGTTTAGCAAGAAAGAAACCAGTAGTGATGATTTTAAGCAAAAATTTTCATTGAGAAAATAAAGACAACATGGATAATCTTACTCTATTAAAACCAACATTTCTTCTTAACAAAAGTCTCACAAAATCAAATACACAGTTTATCTGAATCTCCATACACTTCGTGAAAATAATAACAAGTTGTAATTCATTGACAAGTACACAATCACTAACTCATATCTCACTTCATCCTAAATAACATAGTTGAAAAGGTACCAACATAGAAATTTAAGTTTTTACAAAAAAGAGAGTCTACAAACTTAATCTTTAATTAATGTCTTATGAAATATGGATGATAATAATAAAAGGCAAATAACCAATTATTAATCCACTAATATGGTATATGACAAGGATATCTGGACAAGATTTTCCCCTTTAATGTTTTTGTTATAATGACAAATAATATCCAAAACGAAAGATATTTCTTCAATAAAATACAGATCTCAATAAATATAAACAAGGGTGATTATGTTTAAATTCAAGTTTATCTAGTTATACTAGAATTTCTTAAATGAAATGATATACCACATAACATTTATGCCATGCCCTTAGTAAAATCATAATGCAATATAAAACTAAGAGATGCATCCAAACATTCTAAAACAATATTATTCTTGCATACAAAAACTGGATATTGCCACTCAAAAACTTACTTTGCATGCATTAACATACAACTGACAATATAACACACTACTCAATATAAAGATTATAATTGCATTTTTATGCAATTTACTAGGTTTTAAAATTTATTCATCCAACATACCCTTTTTTAGCCAAAAAAACTTTGTTAAATAAAAGAATTCACTCTAGTAGTCCAAACGAATAATACAATTAAAAGGGAGTGTTTTCACATGCATGGAAATTAAACATTATTAGGTCCTAGTTAAATTGAAAAAGGTCAAATGTCCCACAATATCCATGATATTAAGTCAGGAAAAATAAAATAAAAATAAAGGTGATGCTAAAGTACCAAAGAACATATATCACCACCTAGAGAAAATATGCAAGCAGAGTCTAGAATGATGTCAAAAAGCTAATTATTTAAACTTAAGTTTAAAATAATTACTTAATAATAAAAACTTAAAAGGTAATTATTTAACAATTACTTACCCTCCTAGATTGTCAAAAGTGACTCATTACTCTTCAACTTCCATGGTTAAACCAACAAATTCTAAAAGAAGAGAAAGATAATAAAATAACTTAGTTAATTATGCCTTAACAAGTTAGTCTAAAATATTTATGATATAAATAAATGCTACAGTATTACAATAGTCTAAAAATACTTGATTCTGGTTTTTCAAACTTTTCAAGATCATTTATCATTTGTGAATGATCTATTGGTGCTGGAGAATAACGAATAGTTGTTGGATTCAATGAACTTCTAAAGGGATCTAGTACATGACCTCCTATGCTAAAGGCTGATTTAGAGGAAAATTTAGAAATAAGAATAACTAAGACATCTTTTGCAACTATATAAAGTATTAGATATTTGAAGTTGTTAGCTTTCCACCAAGTTAAAATATCAAAAGAAGTATCACTTAGGTCTTCACATGCATTTGCCAAATATTTCTCCAATTCATATTTACTCTTCTCATTATCCTCCTCCATTAAATGCTTGTTAAATTAGAAGGCTAATGCTTCACATAAATCTTCCTCCACCTTATTAGCATTTAAATCTTGAGAAAGATTGTTTCTAACAGAAGATTTTGCCACAAATATAACATATTGGCTATAATAGTAGTAAAAAAAATACTCATAAGTGTATATTTCACCTTTTTTTATTAACTCTTTCACCATGACATCAGACTTATACACTTGACAGAAACAAAATTTCATATATTTTAACTTGTAATGAGGACCTAAAACAATTATGACAAACAAAAAAAAAATTTATATCCTCGAACTTTCCCTAATATTTATCAAACTTACATATCATATTGGTTGTCATTCCACCTGATAATAAATATCCATTTTTGGACAACTTAGAAATATGTGTTTGCATAGAGACTAGCTCATGAAAGAAAAAATAGCATGTGACATGCAAAGACCCTAAAAATTTCAAAGTTACTCCATAGAACAATTTCAAAAACTTTATAAAGATTCTTGTATTTTCTCAATCTAGACAACTAGGAGGCCCTATATGTTTCTTTTTACCTTTTGAATCTACCTCTAAAAAAATATATCAAGTACCTATGATCATCCTCCTCTAATCTATAAAACACTTTCTTTAATTATACAACTGTATCTTACATTAAATAAGTGGAATTCCAACGAGTTGGGACATCTAAACAAACCCAAATCTTACTTTTAACCTTTAATTTCTCCATTCATTTCTCAAAAGATATAAGTCTAGCAGGAGAAGATCTCACAAACTTAACATCATCAAGCTTGTAGGATGCTATGAAATGTTGTTGTAGAGGTTGAATTAGAGCTGAATAGGGATGATAAGGCTGATGAAAGAGGTAGACTAAGAAGGCAAAATAATCACCCTTCTAGTGGAATTGAACTTAAGGTTTTATCATTTAGAGATAGTAGCTCACCTGAGGAGTACTTGGAGTGGGTTTAGAAGGTTGAGAAAGTGTTCGATTGGTATGAGTATACTGACGAAAAGAAGTGTAAGGTGGTTGCATTAGAGTTTACTAATTATGCTTTGTTATGGTGGGAGAAATTAAAAATTAAGTAGAGAACAGATGAAAAAAAGGATATCACCACTTGGACGGCTATGAAAAGGGTGATGAAGAAGAGGTTTGTACCCGATTACTACAAATAAGAGTTAGCCATACAAATCCACATTACAAAAAGGTTCTTTAAGTGTGGATGAGTCGATGAAGTTTGATCTATTAATGATACATTGTGAATTGATAGATACCCAAGAATAGACCGTAGCCAAATTTATTGGCGAGTTGAGGAAAGATATTGTTAATGTTGTTGAATTGCAGCCAGATATCTTCATTAAAGATGTGATAAAACTTGCGACAAAAATAGAGAGACAACAAAAGAAAAGGGGTTTTCAAGCTGGAATAACAGCAAAGAATGCTTCAAAATCTATTTCCACATCTTCAAAAACATGGAATGCACCTAAACGGATGAAAAAATGGGGTTTAATAAGGAGAGTACAAGTTCAGACTCTACAAAGGGTAAATAAAAGGTGATCGAATGTAATATCACCATATACATGTAAATGGTGTTCATATTAAAATTTATCAAAATTTTCACTAAAATTTCAGCAGAGTCTCCCCTATATCAGGAGGTCTCAAGTTATCGATATACAACCTGTTTACACTTCTAAAAGCCCGCATCTCCTAACTCAATTCAACCCAATCATCCTGGGTCTCAATCCCACAAACATCATCTTTCATGTCAACCACAATGTTTATGATATACATTGAACAACAATTATCATTATGGATAGATAAAAGATATAAACATGCATACATGGAACATGATTATACAAACTATAGAATTAAATTCATCTATTCAAGTTTAAACATCAATTATACAAATTAAGTTATATAAAAGATGTAATATTACAAAATACAAGGGTATACTCCGTAGAACCTAGATTACAAAAAGTGAACACAAGCTAGGATTTACTCCTGTCGTACATGCGATGGTCCTGAAACAAAATACATATTATTGAAACATTAATATCACAATAATATAGTCATACAAATATCCAACAATTTAAAAAGGCAAACATGCATTTATATTTTATTCACTTCTCTCTTCTGGTTTTCATTGGAAACTCTCTCCTTCAACTACTAAAAACTATTTCCTCTTCCATTATCAACCTCCATTCAAGATTTCATAAGATCAACCATGATTATTTTCGCTTAACACATTACCGATACCAATTTTATTGGTATCATCATCACCCCGTAGAAGTCGATGCAAGGTGATCCCCTTACTCGGGATCCTAACATACACTAAATGTATGCTAGTCAATACATGGTAATCGATCCCCTTACCCGGGATCCTATCATACACTAAATGTATGCTAGTCAATACATGTTGATCCCCTTACCCGGGATCCTAACATACATTAATGTATGCTAGTCAACGCCCTATATCACATTTCTCATATTTCCTTTGTCAGCGATAATTTCATCACTTGGCAATTCACATAACATCCTTTCACTTTCAATACTATTCAAAATATCGACATCATTACACAAAATTTCCTCCTCTCCCATAATATCCAACATTCGGTAATTCACATATCACATAATAACATATTAAATCATGGAATTTAACTAGAAAGTATAGGTGCGGATCACCTACCTGCAGTAGAAGCTCTACTCGTGCTCCCATGCTTCTACTGTTACACCACACCGGTTTTTCCTCCTGCAATCACAGACTTATCTCATAAATTTTCCTCATTCAATGATATGTTTTATAATAATAATATCAAACAATTAATAAGTCTTTCTTTCAATCATTTCTTTTTTTATATATTTTATGTTTTTTCTCATTACACCCATTAATGTTGTCATTCTTTATCCAACCATAGTTATCATTCATTTCTTTATATTTGAACTGTTACTGTTTAAACCTCAAACTGTTGTTATCCAATTGTTACTATCTAGAAATTGAACTGTTACTGTCTTGAACCATTACTGTCTAGACATTGAACTGTTACAATCTTAAACTGTTACTATCTAGACATTGAAATGTTACTGTTTTCAAGTGTTACTGTCTGCAGAGGTCGCATTCCGACCTCTTCTCTGATTTTTAACTATATCTGAAGTTCTAGGACTCCATTTCAAACGAGGTTGGTCATGTTGGAAAGCTAAGACATGGGGCTACAAGTCCCCTGAGGAAAGAGAACTCAGTTCTACCCCTAAGATTGTCAAAATTGCACATCAACAAATCAGACTTACTGCCTTATAGGGTCTCTCATGACCCAGTCTCGATTGATAACCCATAAATGGAGATTTACATCTCTAAATTGAGCAAGACCAATTTCCTTAGTTAGCTAACATCCAAAACTACAATTGCTATGAAGGAACCTGGTCATAATTCCCTCATCTTCCTATCCAAAATCTTACCAAAAGTTAGGAGATGAGTCTGTCTAGACTCGTCACCCCCTTCCCTTCACACATAACTTTCACAAACTATATTTTCTGGGTAAATTATCATGGTTTCACATCCCCAATCACATACCACACATGAATTAACTTAATTTAACAATAAATACTTTTTTCCCAATTCAATTCTAAGAACCCTAATCTATAATTCAACATCAAGACATCAATTCATTATCGAATTTGAAATGAATTATAAGATTATGTTTAAAACTCCTTACCTGGTACGAATTAAGGTTTTGATCTTCAACCATTTAAAGATTTTCAACAACCTCCTTTCTTTTCTAATGACAGTCGGCCCTCCTTCTTTTCTTGTTAATCCCTTGCCCACAAGTGTTTATTCCATCTATAAACCCTTAATCTTGGATGGGTTCTTGAAGTTTTGGTGTTTCTCTCTTGATTTTGCAAGAATGGATACAAAACTCCCTCTTTTCTTTCCTTATAGTTGCTGCAGATTTTTGGTGAGGAGAGGAGTATTTATACTCTATAATTTTTCTTATTTGCACTTAAACCCTATTTCCTTTAAGTGTATTATTCTCTTCAATCAAATCCAACCCTCAACATTATCGGGTTTATTTATAATGTCTCTAATTATTTCACCCAAAAATTTATATTAAATTTTTTTTGAATTCCTGATTTTATTTAACCATATGCATAAATTTCTTCACTTTTATTTCTCATGTAGTTAATTTGCAATTTAAGCAACTTTTATTTTTCCCAGGGTTTACATCAAACCTCAACATCCTAAGAGATCACGGGACATTAAGTGTTTCAAATGTTTAGAGAATTGACTTATTACTTCTGAATGTCCAAACAAAAGAGTTATGGCAGTGCATCAGAAATATAAGGAGTTGGTTAGTGGTGATGAGGTCAAAACTGAAGTTAAAGATGAGATAAGAGAGGATGAGCAATGAGAAGATTTTGAGCCAGCAGAAATGGATTTGTTAGTAGTGTAGTGGTTTTGAATGTACAAGTTGATGTTAGTGAAGAATAATGTGAGAACATCTTTCATATGAGATGTTAGATTCGAGATAAGGTGTGTGGAGTCGCATGTGTGCAGTGTTGCATTGATCATACTCCTGGATCGGGATAATCGGGAATTGTGTGGGTGAAAATATCAAGGAATTCTTTTCCTTTATCATTAGAAAAAAGAGAATGGAAGTCGCCACCTAGTATTTTGATTACTAGGAACCCTAACTGGTCTGAGAGTCTAGGAAATGAGACTGATTGCGTAAAGGAAATGTATTAGCACCTCTAATATGCCTTACCTGAGGTAACCTATATTATTTATTTGTTTGATATAAACTAAGAAAAAGTTATGTTTTCTAACCATTTGTCTGTCTAAAATTTAAGAAAAGTCCTCAGTAAGAAAGTTTTTATCTTATCAAATTAAAAATCTAATTTTTCTAATGCTAACAAAAAAAAAATAAACAATCTTTTTATTTAATATCAGGAATATATCTTACGTATATATTCATAATTCCTCATATTAAAAAAAACAAAATAAAGTTTTTGATATTTTTGAAATGTAGGCCAAAATCCTTTGGAAATTTACAAACTTTTAAAATCCATGCAATATTTAAAAAAAAACATGTCAAAGTATTTTAAATTTTTTTAAAGATAAATGCTTAAATAACTTTAGGATTTTTAGCTATATGCAAGAAAAAAAGAAAAAATATATTTTTTATTTATTTGTTTTACCCGACCTGACCGAGTTGTCCTGGAATTTTTGGTTTGACTACAAACCAAACCAAAAATTCTAGTTTGACCCAAAAAACAACCTAAAAACAAAACTAAAGCAAAAAAAACATATTAAACACCTAAAAAATGCAAAAACTCAAAAATTTTTGAACAAATTGGATCAATTACAAAAAATATAAAACCAAAAAAAAAACTTAGTCCTTAGTCGACCCATGCTAGAAAAAACGGTTAGAGTTAGACCGACTTGTTTTAAGGAAAAGTGGGTGAGGGACTGGCCTATCCTAGGTGAGGATATAACAAACCCTAAGAAAAATCAATAAGAGGATAGGAACCAAAAATAGCCAGAAACACCCCCTCTCATTAAGAGGGGGTATAAATGCAAGGGAATAAAAAAGATGACCCTTTCTCTTTACAAAAAATCGGCTAGCTACATGCAGCAAACCTCCTTCCTCGTGTCTAAAGAGTAAACCCTCAAATCCAACTGCAAACACCTCCATTAAATACTAGAGTAGGAGGGAGAGTTAAAGAAAAGTGTTAATAGCCGAAACCAAAAAAGGAAGAGAAGTGTAGGAGACCGATTGGTGCAACTAAAACCAAAAAAGGAATAGAAGTGTAGGAGACTGACTGGTGCAGCTAGAGAGGGAAGAAAGGAAAAAACAAAAACTTTAGGGGAAGAAAAAGAAGAAAATCAAGAGTAAAGCGAAAGAAAAAACTTGTTAAATCCCTCCTAAAGCTACTGAAAATCGCAAGGTATGAACCAAATCTCTTTCCCTACCTGTTCTTGAGTTCTTGGAACCGAAAGGAAGAAGAAAACCATGAGGGAATATCCAGAATTTTACACTAGTTGCTAAGGGAAAAACTAAACTAAAAAAAAAAGTCAATGGCTGAATAAAGGATCTATATCCAGTACATACAAAAAGAGATATGAATAATTTTGAATGTAAAAACCTAGTTAGATGGTCGACCATAATGAAGGTTGGACAGACCATGAACTTAGGTGACCAAATACCTGAAGGATGACCATGTCAAGACCTTAGAGTCATACTTGAACTAGAAAACAGAATCATACATGTATAAATGATGTAATTTCTTCATATATCATTGATAAAATTATGTGGAAATGTGTTGAAATGTTGTTGAAATGAAATTGTGTTGATTGGTAAACCTTGAAAGGGCATGTTGCAATTGAAATGGGACTCCTTTTAGTTAATGCCTTGGTTTTATTAATGTATTGAATGGACATGTAAGCATGTGTTTGTGAATTGTAGTTTTGAGTATGGTTATGATAAAATGTGATGAATTGCATGTACATGTTGGGGAGAAATGGGTAGTGATGTTTCAGCCGAAGGGAAGGAAATATTCATGAGGAACCATGTATGATGAACACACTTAGAGTGACATAAGATAAATAAGAAGTAGGACCCTTATGTGTTGTGGATTTATTATGAATTGTGTTGGTAAATTGCCATAATACAATTGAGAATGCATGAAATTATGTTGTAGCAATGCTAAACACCGGTTTGGAAGTAAATGAGTTGAGAAAACTTTGGCAAATGATCATGGTGTGATGTTGTGCTATTTGTTAATGAATAGTGAATGGAATGTGATTCGGTGAGATCCTAAGTTCAATTAGGATGAGAAATGATGGTAGGGGGTAAGCCTAACGTAAACCTTACACTTGGCTAAAGAAAAGGAGTAGAACTAGAAACAACTCCATCGCTGCTGATAATTTTTGAATCGGCAACAACATGGATCACGCTGATGATTTTAGAGTCAGCTGTGAAATTGTGTTGCCTTGACGATTTCTGAGTCAGCAGCGACTCAGTTTTCGTCAACAATTTATGAGTTAGTTATGAACCATATGCGTTGACGAGTTCAGCATCAGCTTCAAAACTATGTTGCGTTGACTATTTCTTAGTCGGCTGAAGTTCAGTTTTCATCAACGATTTCTACATCGGTCGAAAACAATATGCGCTGATGATTTCAAAGTCAGCTGCGAAACTTTGTTGCGTTGACAATTTCTGAGTCAGTAGTGACTCAGTTTTAGCCAACGATTTTTGTGTCAGTAGTGGCCTACGTGCGTTGGAGATTTCTGCCGAATAAGGGTCACCAACGAGTCAGCTTTCGCTGATGATTCTATGTTTCAACGAATCAGTCCGCTGACAAGTTTGCGTCACTAGCGAACCAGTTTCGCTCGTGATTCTATGTTCTAGTGAATGAGTTTGCTGATAAGTTTGCATCACAAGCGAACTAGTTTCGCTGATGATTCTGTTTCCAGTAAATCAATTCGTTGATGAGTTTGGTGACAAGTTTGCATCACCAGCAAACCAGTTTCGCTGATGATTTTGTGTTCCAGTGAATCAATTCGCTGATGAATCTGTGTCACTAGGGAACCAGTTTCGCTGATGAATTTTTGCGGCAGATTACATATTAGAACTGGTTCAATGAGTAAAATGATTGCATTGTATGATTGTAATATATGAACGTTAGAATGTGAACATGTGTGTTCTTGAAATTTGTATGATTATGAATTGTGTGATTATCGAATGCAAATGTATTGATTTGTGACCATTGATGTGTTAGGTGGTGCAACCAAAGACCAAATCCACGACCGAACAAGGACATCTCATGGGAGGAGCAGGTAGGTGGTTTTCACCTTCCTCTTCCGTAATGCTAATCTATGAAACGTTTTATTATGAATGTCATAATATCGCGTTAGTATTTGTTTTGTGATTGATGATTTACTTCGGCTAATGGCATCCTAAGTGAATGACTGAGATAAATAAATGCTTAGATTCAGCTAATTGCATCCTAAGAGGATGACCGGGATGAATAAATGATTAGCTTCGGCTAATGACATCCTAAATGGATGATCGGGATAAATAAATTATTAGCTTCAGTTAATGACATCCTGAGTGGATGATTGGGATAAATAGATGATTAGCTCTGGCTAATGGCATCCGCAGCGAATGACCGGATTGTGATTGTTGCGATGTCGCGGTTGCACAAATTAATTACCCTAGCTTCAAACACAACACACAAGATAGTATAGAGCAAGCAAGGGGTCGATCCCACGAGGAAGTTTCAAGTCAGATTTTTATGTTGTACGTTATGTAATTGGGGGGATTTG
>Ga0307517_10005337_pt1 | contig 19410 bp, 16 predicted proteins | sample 23_EM_MG_FD_194515 | JGI IMG/M metagenome (GOLD analysis project Ga0307517, IMG submission 194515) | Populus trichocarpa ectomycorrhiza microbial communities from riparian zone in the Pacific Northwest, United States - 23_EM | ecosystem: Host-associated > Plants > Roots > Unclassified | place... | reverse complement strand
GGGTGATCGAACAGACAGGGATTAAAGATCTATGTATCCTCATATACTTTTAATCCCTGTCTGTCCGATCACCCACGTCCATACCAGAGTACAGGTGTTCACGTTATTTCGACCCCTCCCAGTAGACTACCGTGCTACCGCGCCACACCCGGCTTTGTTGCCTTCCCAGATTCTCAGTGCGAACAGCAGTTGCAGTATGTCCTTCGTAGGCCATACAAAACCAGTCGCTTAGCTGTCAAGTGGCTTTCTATTCAATATATTGGTACTCTCCCCCGCACTACTACAACACCCAATTGAAGGCATATATATATAAAAATGATCCAAATGAAGAGGGAGACCCTTAAGAAACCGATGGGGGGGGACAAAGCACAGCACCCTGCGGAGGGGATAATCTATAAGCATAGACAAACAAGCGCTTGTGAAGCGGGGGTATATCAAGCGGTGACCCAGGATCCAAACACATAGCTCGATCACGAAAAAATGGGTACAAAAGATGGAGGAAGATTAAAGGCGTATATTAGACTGAACACGGGTGTTTCCCCGAGACAAGCACATGCCCGGGAAATATTCAAGGATTGGAGTTTAGACAAGCGGAAGAAAGGAAAAGGGGAGGGAGAGTATTACAAGGTTGGGAGCGGAGAGAATAGGTAGCTGTAAAGAGGCTCGAGGAGAGGACTGGAGCTGCGCTGATAGGGAGTATGTATATGGAAACCCTAGCGGAAGATATGCATATAGGTGGGCGGAAGGGGAGTGGGGAAAATTCCTTCCTGAGACTAACGCGGGGAGAGTGGGGTCCCTAGAGGCTGGAAGAGTGCTGCAGTAGCGCCAAGCTGGCGGATAGAGGCGATAAGGAGTAGTGTTGGACCACGATAGTCTGGCCCCATCGAGATTGAAGTCATTCGGTGCGAGTAGTAGTAGAACTACCTCTCATCCCCGCTGAAAGAAGCGTTGCAGAGTGGTTTTCGGCCATCCCTGCTTGGCTTGTTGGGATTGAGATCGCGCCTCCTTTAGTAGTTTCACAACCCCATCATGCCTATTCCGAGAAGCACACCGGAGAGGTGTTCGGCCATCATTGCTTCGTTTTTCGGGATTGACATCGTCCCGTGCGAGTAGTAGCTTCACCACTCCCTCATGCCCATTGTAACAAGCGTTCCAGAGCGGTGTTCGGCCATCCTTGCTTGGCGTGTCGGGATTGATATCGTCCCGTGCGAGGAGTAATTTCACCACCCCCTCATGCCCATTATAGGAGCTAGTCCAGAGTGGTGTTCGGTCATCGTCGTCGGGCTTGTTGGGGTTGATATCGTTTCGTGCGAGTAGTAATTCCACCACCCCCTCATGCCCACCACAGGAAGCAGTCCAGAGTGGTGTTCGGCCTTCCTTGTTTGGCTTGTTGGGATTGAGATCGTTCCGTGCGAGCAGTAGCTTCACTACACCTTCATGTCCACTGCGAGAAGCGATCCAGAGTGGTGTTAGGTCATCGTCGCTGGGCCCGTCGGGATTGACATCGCTCCGTGCGAGTAGTAGCTTCACCACGCCCTCATGCCCACCGTAAGAGGCGCTCCAGAGTGGTGTCTGGCCATTGTCGCTGGGCTTGTCGGGGCTGACATCGTTCCGTGCCAGTAGTAGTGTGACCACCCCCTCATGCCCACCGTAAGAGGCGGCCCAGAGCGGTGTTCGGCCATCGTCGCAGGGCGTGTCGGGATTGACATCATTCCTTGCGAGCAGTAGTTTCACCACACCCTCATGCCCACTGTAAGAAGCGGCCCAGAGCGGTGTTCGGCCATCGTCGCCGGGCTTGTCGGGATTGATATCATTCCGTGCGAGCAGTAGCTTCACCACCCCCTCATGCCCATCGTAAGAAGCCCACCAGAGTGGGGTTTCGCCGTGGCTGCCTGGCTTGTTGGGATCTATATCATTCCGTGCTAGTAGTAGTGCGACCACCCCCTGATGCCCACCGTCAGAGGCGGCCCAGAGCGGTGTTTGGCCATCCTTGCTTGGCGTATCGGGATTGACTTCGTTCCGTGCCAGTAGTAGTGTAACCACCCCCGCATGCCCCCCGGCAGAAGCAGCCCAGAGCGGTGTTCGGCCATCCTTGTTTGGCCTATTGGGATCGATGCCGTTCTGTGCGAGCAGAAGTTTCACCACACCTTCATGCCCACCGTAAGAAGCGGCCAAGAGAGGTGCCAGGCCATCGTCGCTGGGTTCGCTGGGATCGACGTCGTTCCGTGCGAGCAGAAGTTTCACCACACCTTCATGCCCACCGTAAGAAGCGGCCAAGAGAGGTGCCAGGCTATCGTCGCTGGGCTTGTTGGGATTGACGTCGTTCCGCGCGAGCAGAAGTTTCACCACACCTTCATGCCCACCGTAAGAAGCGGCCAAGAGAGGTGCCAGGCCATCGTCGCTGGGTTTGTTGGGATTGACGTCGTTCCGTGCGAGCAGTAGCTTCACCACACCCTCATGCCCACCGGATGCAGCGCACCGGAGTGGTGTCCGGCCATCGTCGCTGAGCTTGTCGGGATTGACATCGTTCCGTGCGAGCAGCAGCTTCACCACACCCTCATGCCCAACGCAAGAAGCAAGCCAGAGCGGGGTTGTGCTCTCGCAGTCTGGCTTGTCTGGGTGGATATCGTTGCGTGCGAGCAATAGCTTCACCACCCGCTCATGCCCGTGAAGAGAAGCACGCGAGAGTGGGGTTTCGCCGCTGTTGTCTTGCTTATTGGGATCGACATCGTTCCGTGCAAGTAGTAGGGTGATCACCCCCTCATGTCCACTGTAAGAAGCGGCCCAGAGCGGTGTTCGGCCATCCTTGCCTGGCTTGTCGGGATTGACGTAGTTCTGTGCGAGAAGTAGCTTCACCGCACCCTCATGCCCACCGAAAGAAGCGGCCCAGAGCGGTGTTCCGCCACCTTTGCCTGGCTTGTCGGGATTGACATCGTTCCGTGCGAGCAGTAGCTTCACCACACCCTCATGCCCACCGAAAGAAGCGAGCCAGAGTGGGGTTGTACTCTCCCAGTCTGCCTTGTCGGGATGGATATCGTTGCGTGCGAGCAATAGTTTCACCACCCGCTCATGCCCGTGAAGAGAAGCACGCGAGAGTGGGGTTCCGCCATAATTGTCCGGCCTGTCAGGACTGACATCATCGCGCGCAAGCAGTCGTCTCACTACTCCTTCATTCCCTCGTTGAGCAGCCCACATTAGTGCTGTAAAACCCGTACAGTCACGTTGATTTATATTGCAGCCTGGGCGCTCAATCAGGGCAGTCACGATCTCATCAATTCCGAAGTAGGATGCGCAGTGCAAACTGGGCCATAGGTGATGGGGAAGGGAACAATTATGGAGACTGCTTATTTGTTGGAAAAGCAGACTAGCATATATATGGTTGCCACCGCGGTTTAATAGCTCCAGTGCAAGTGATTTCGAGCGATCTGAGAGTTCCGCTTTCGCGTGGCTTCCCCAATACAAGGAAGAATATTTGAGAAATGGCATGTCTCCAAGGTCCGAAATGCTATTAGCCGGGAGGCCCCGAACCAGCTCGTGATTTAGATAGGTCAAGCATTTCTCACCAAGTATTCGGTGGGCGTCAGGAAGGATACCGGGCTGGGAGAGGTACTCTTGAAGCGTGTAGTGGATTAGCCGGACCGTGGATGTCTCTGCGTCTACCACGGCAAGCCCTAAGCATGACCCTAGCACCGTATCTTGCGGCCGGATATTCTCAGGGTCTAGATCCGTCGACTGCATGTCCACCGCCAGAGCATGGCAGAGTTCGTCAATCCGTAATGGCCTCTCTGCGTGCGATATCCACATTAGCACCTCCATCCCGAGTCGCGATCGGTCTCCCCTCTGCTCTCTTATCCGCTGCAATGTTTGCATATACACGCTGTCAAGGCCCACGCCCGTGGTCGCCACCTTTCGCAACATTTGCTTTCTGCTCGCTACTGAGGTCTCCCCCAAGATTGCCTCAATATTTAATGCGACGAGTAGAAACCTGAGCACAATATCAACGAGGGATTCAAATTTGGAACTGAAGTGCTTCTACTCACATTTCCGAAGCTGTTTCCAGCATTGTTTTCATGATATCATTTTTCAGATCATCGGTCATCAAGTTTGGATCTTGATCGTCATCGCCCATCTTCTGGATTAGGTATTTCGTGATATCTCCTTGGTCGGCCAGAATGTGTATGGTATAGGCTCCCCCGGTGAGATGCTTATCGAATTCCGCGCGAATGTACGGCCTCCCTGTAAGAAATAGCCGCACATTTGGTGCCTCTTGAACAATTTGGCGTAACGCGCGAAGCAATTCCAATCGATGTTGTGGAAGCACCTCGTCCACTGCGTCAATACAAAGGTATACTACCTCGATGGAACCGACCACCTTGACGAATAATTTCACCATGTCCGGCAACTGCAGACCATTGCCACCTTCCTGCTTCGACTCGTCAAAAGCACTTTTAATTTCGCTCGGAATCCTCGGTGCTCTCAAAGCAGCCTGCCGAACTAGACCCCCTATCATATTCACTGCTGATTGGTCCCTCTGTGTCTGGTAATCGCAATAGAGAAATACAACCGCGATATCCTGGCCCTGAATTTCCTTCCGCAAGGTATCTATCACTAATGAACTGATTTTATTGCTCATCAGCATCGTCTACTCTTTCTGGAGAGTACTCTTCTACCTCATGTAGGTCTTGCCAACCCCTTGACCCCCGTAACATAGCAATGTACGATTCGCCGACCCGTCCTGGCTCTTGCGCCATGACTCGAACTCGCTCCTCCGGAGAACCCATTCCCCAACCCCATCAAGGCGGCCGTTTCTCACATTCTGATGCCTTTTGTGGGGCTCAAGTGGTGATAACCACTCTTGGATCCGCAAAGACTCTTCCTCTATTCCCACGTTGATGGTGTTATTATAGCTGTTTGACACATTCCCAACGTTCGAATTCGAGTCACCATAAATTGTGTTGGTCATGCGATGGTCGGTACGGATGTTCAAGATCCCATGCTGCCATGGGTCAAGGAGTCTTGATCCTCTGTTCCCTGTCGGCGATGTATTCATAGTGGATAAAGTCGGTAATAGGTGAGGAGATAGTATAAGTGTAGGGTACCGGTAGTTTATCGAAGATTTCGATGGGGGTCTCGTTCCCTGAGCCAAGGACAAGGGGGCTCGGTTTGTTGTTCATACGGAGATATCATAGCTCCAAAGTTTTGTAAGTTCCACAGGGGATAAGGGCGGCAAACCTCGCTTGTGCAACCTACACAACTTAGGCGCTGTACTCGAGCACCTCCCTCTGTTCCCTTGTTGAGCCGCATGCTTGCCCCAGCCAATCATTTCCACGCGAAGACCGTGAGTCGCCACATCCTTGCGTCTCTCCCCGCTGGCAGACTCTACTAAATTTAGTGCTTGGGGACTCAAGAGGAATGGCATTTTTCTGACTTTTATCCCATGGGCTGGTGAGGCATGCAGAATGGGGACACTCTAAATATAGTGTAAGTTCGGTCTTGGTATTGACTCTTTAAGATTAGCTTATCCTAATCAGAATCAAGATAATTCAAACCAGTTTAGACGTTACCTATACTGGGTAATTAGTAAGCTCAAGTCTTCTATTTTAGGAGTGTCCCGATTCTGCGTGTCTCACCAGCCCATGGGATAGCACTTTTGTTGCAAATAAAATACAGAAATATTGTGTCCTTTTGGCCATAATTCAACTTACAGGCCTCCTACTTCACTTTTCTTTCCTTTCAATAGTCGGGGTGCAGCTACTATCTGGATACTGATCTTTTTTATACCTGGTGGCCAAAGTGGTTTGAGTTTTAGCTAAAATGAATTTTTTAAAAAATCTTATTTTTTTAATGCCGGCGTGCCAAACAGGGCCTTTCTTTTCATTGACTTACCTTAGGCTCACCCAGCCCAATACCGGTCTTGTATCGCAGAGCGCTCTTTCATCATCCAGCCTTCTCAGCGCCTCTTTTAAGTTCCCTGGCACGCCGGCCCGAGTCCTCTTTGCGAGAATAAGTCTCTCTGACATGAATGATTAGAGCTGCTAGCGCGAACTCGCCGTATGCAGTACTCGAGCACAGTGTGCCCCGGACCGCTATCGGGGCTACTTAATAGGATTTAGCCGGTTAGGCTAGTCGGGTGCGATGAGTGTGATAGTCTGCCACCCCCGCGAAGTCGGGTAAAGAGGTAGCCTCAATGGCGTGCTGGCGCGGTATGGTTCTCAGCGCTTCTTTTGTGTAACATAGCTTAATGTATCGTTAAGACATGAGCCCCATATTCGGCATGGCACCACACCCTTGCAACTTGGAACAATTGGATTGTTGGGTTACCCGGATAACACTCTGACTAGCTTTACTGTAGTCAAATATCTAGTTGAGCGGCATACCGGGAGACTACCGCTCTGTCAATATGGGAAATGAGTGTCGCACTGAAGTAGACGATCGGCTAAGCGAATTTACCTGGAACTTAGGCACTTTGTAGGAAGAATATGGAATGCAAATTCCACCGCTCGCACTTCGCTCACTCACTCTAACTTGCTCGCTTCGCTGAACTAAGACTGAACTAAGGGTGGCGACACCTCGCGTGTTGACATGGTTTCCTACTATTGTCTCTTCAATCTCTAGACGCCAGGTTGGCCCGGCTGGTGGTGAGTATGTGTAGAAGATGGAAGAGAGTAGAGTAGAGTATCGTGCATAAAAGACAATCTATAAACATAGAAAAACAGACAATTTCGCAGAAATAGTATATTTACCCGCGATCTCGACTATCCTAATACCGGTACACTAATAGTACAACAGTCTGCCGAACCACGAGCACGTAGCACCCAAGGAAATTAAACGCATAATATTATATTATAACATAAGAAGGTGCTTGCCTATGACAAGCACATGCGGGATATGAGTTCAAGGATCGGGGCTTAGGGGGAAGCAGGGAGGGGAGGGAGGGAGGGGAGAGCATTTCTCAAGAGGGCAAAGGATATACAGGGCGGCTGTAAGGAGATTCGGAGAGAGGATGGGAGGTGTATTGAGAAGGGGTATGTGTAAGGAAACTATTGCGAAAAGGAAAGAGATACGTGTGCAGAGGGGGAATTTGGGAAGATCTCTCTTTGAGACTAATCCATAGAGACTCAGGTTGCCCAGATTAGAGGAGCGCTACAACATCCCAATTCCTATAGATAGATATGGTCAGGAGTGGTGTTTGGCAATCGTTTTTTTTGGATTGTGGGGGTCGATATCATCCCATGTGGGCCCAGGTCTGTCGAATGGTGACACTCTGAAGGAATCTAGGCTCCGTTATCACCACGATGAGCGATAATGTCCTATTCACCATGTGTCTGGATTAACCGCCTCCGGTTTTGCGTCTCTAGCAGCAGATGTTGTAATAGATAGTCCTCTAGTGCCATGGTCGGCTGCCAGTGCTCAAGAATATGAGGGGGCTGGGAGTGAAAATAAGGATACGCATCTGGCATGTCGGGAGTGACATCGTCCCGAGTGAGCAGCAGTTTCACCACCTCTTTATGTTCGCGCTTGGAAGCGCACTGGAATGGAGTCCAACCCAAGTATCGCTTGTTGGGATCGACATCACCCTGAGCGAGGAGCAGTTTCACCACTCTTTCATGTCCCTTCCAAGAAGCGCACTAGAGCGGTGTTGAAGAAAGTTCGCCTCCCATGTCGGGACTAACATCGCCCCGAGCCAGCAGCAGTCTGGTCACCCCCTCGTGACCATATAGGGAAGCCCACCAGAGAGGTGTCCGGCTATCACCGTTGGTCTGGCTAAGGCTGACCTCGTCCCGCGCGAGTAGTAGTTTTACAACTTCTTCATTTCCCTGACGAGCAGCCCACGTGAGCGCTGTAAGACCAAAACAGTCGCTCTGATTGATGTCACAGCTTTTCGTCTCTATCAGAGCAGCCACAATCTCAACTATTCCAAAGTAGGATGCAGAGTGTAAACCGGGCCACACGTGATGGGGAAGCGAACAGTGGTGGAGCCACCCAACCCGCCTGAGAAGTAGGGTAGCAGATATATGGTTGCCAGCCAGGTCGAAAAGCTCTAGCACAAGTGATTTCGCGCAATCCGATAGTTCCACCTTTGCGTGGCTTCCCCAATACAAGGAAGAGTACTCGAGAAAGGGGACGTCACTGAGATTCAAAAAATTCTTGGCCGGAAGCCCCTTGACCTGGTTGTAATTTAGATAGGCTAAGCATGCATGGCCAAGTTTTTTGTGGGCATCAGGCAGGATACCAGGCCGGGAGAGGTACTCTTGAAGCGTGTAGTGGATTAGCCGGACCGTCAATGCCCCCGCGTCAACCACAGCAAGCCCTAAGCATGACCCTAGCACTGTATCTTGCGGCGGGATGTCTTCCGGGTCTAGATCCGTTGACTGCGTGTCTACCGCTAGAGCATGGCAGAGTTCGTCAATCCGCAACGGCCGCTCGGCGTGGGATACCCACATCAGCACTTCAATCCCTAGCCTGGATCGGTCTCCCCTCTGTTCCCTTATTCGTTGTAGTGTTTGGGCATACACACTGTCGAGGTCCACGCCCGTGGTCGCCACCTTTTGTAACATTTTCCTTCTCCTCCCCAACGAAGTCTCACCCAAGATTGCGTCGATATTTAAGGCGACAAGTAGGAACCTGAGCGGAATACTGGTTAGCCATTCAAATTTGTAATAGGGTTGGCATTGCTCACATTTCCGAAGTCTTTTCTAATATCGTCCTCATGATATCATTTTTCAAATCTTCTGTCATCAAGCCTGGATCCTGGTCATCGTCCATCTTTCGGCTTAGGTATCTCATGATATCTCCCTGATCAGCCGCGATGTGTATGATATAGGTTCCCTTGGTGAGATGCTTGTCGAGTTCCCCGCGAACATACGGCCTTCCGGTAAGAAATAGCCCTGGCCACCTTCTTGCTTCGACACGTTAAATGAGCTTTTGATCTCGTCAGGAACCCCCGGCGGTCGCAAAGCAGCCTGTCTGAGTAGACACCCTATCATATTTGCCGCCGATTGATTCTTCTGCGCTTGGTAATCGCAATAGAGAGACAGAACGGCGATATTCCGTCCCCGGGCTTGCTTCCGCAGGGTGTCTATTACTAATGAACTAATTTAACTATTCGTTAATATGGTCCATTCCTCGTGGAGAACACTCTGGTACCGTACCTTATATAGGTCTTGCCAACCCCCTGACCCCCATAGCATAGCAACGTAGAATTCACGGACCCAGCCCGACTCCCGCACCATAACTGGAACTCACTTCTCTGCAGAACCCATTCCCCAACACCATCAAGCCGACGATTTCTCACATTCTGATGCCTTTTATGGGGTTCGAGCGGAGATAGCCATTCTTGGATCCGCAAAGACTCTTCATCCATTCCTACGTTTATGGTGGTGTTATTGCTGTTTGACACATTTCCAACATTGGTGTTCGAGTTGCCGTGAATACTGTTGGTCATGTGACGGTCGGTACCTATGTTCGATATGCCATACCATGGGCTCGGACTTAATCCTTCGTTTTCCGTGTGTGATGTATTCATAGCCGAAAAGATTCAGAGACAGGGGAGATGATGGTATCGCAGTAGGGCAGTTGATTGGGGATGTTAATGGGTGCCTGATCTACCTAAGCGAAGGGGAGCGGGGTTAAGGCACGGGTACTCGTATGTACCGTACTTTCTTGCTCAAATTTTGGTTTGGTGTTTCACGAGAGAGGCCCCCCTGGAATCACTCCCGCGCCAAGAGAATAATAAATACCCACCACCCCATCCTTGTAAGCATGCTGTTCTTGGAGAGGGCTTTCCCAAACCAACCCATCCTTCATTTACTGTAGGTTTGCCAAGCACGATATTTGTATCCCGGCCATGCACTTTTAATTCACAAATCTTAGCCGCGACTTTGTTTAGTCCTGCGGCACCACACATCTACTCGAGACTCCCGCTGTAAACACTTAGCTTTTTTGGAAATCGTTGGGGAGTGTTTGCACTAACTCATTATGTGTGGGCTTTATCGTCCAGATCTGCACGACAGTTCACTTATTATTGTTGATGATAGCTGTATGATAATCCCGGTAGTAGAATGTTGTATTAGGAACAGCGAGGAGCGCAGGCAAGGGGAAGCGCACATGGTATGGAAGAACACTGAAGCGTGGACAAGCGAACGTTCTAGGACATGAACGGATGTATAGGGCATATGCGGAGACATAGGGCTATGGATATACTAGGAGAGTATTCACTACTGAAGGTGAACCGTAGCTAGCAGCCTCCATAGGGAATACACACCAGAACCTTTCCTTGGGGTACTTACGGGTCGCGCGGGTGGTACTTTCCAGATGTAGGATCAAAGCATGGATTGTCACGGTCCTTTTACGTATTAATAACAGATTATTGAATCCTCCCGTCAACACACAAGCACGAGGTCGAAACACCTCTATCAATTATCATCGAATAGTTTGGCTGACAGTCGCAGCCATCACATGGTGTAGGACGCTGACCAATTCCCAGGAACGGCCTTACCAGTTTTTTGCTACAATTTGATTGGGGCTGCGAGCCATCCATGCGGGGGTGGGATATGTGGAATCACAAGAGACCTACATTCGTCCTATAAATGATTTGACAATATTTGAAGTATTGTGACCATATCTTTTACCAGGAAAGAATGCAGTTACACAGAGCCCTGCTTCAATTCCACAGTCGTAATTCACAGCCTCAGATCTGTGTTCCTCAAGGTTAAGTAACCTTGTTGTATAGACAGCTTCAGATCGGGTATTGGCAATTCCCCAAAAGTGTTGCTCTGTTAGCAGGGTTCCAAACTTAGCTTTAAAGTTTTGGCAAATAAGAAAACGGCAGTGAGCCTAACTATTCCTTCACCAAGGATAGCCTCTCCATTAATCAAGCTCCCATCACAATCACTCATAATTGTTGCAGTCATGATTTGTGGGATCGCATGCTTCAGGTGATATAGAAACCAGGTTCAAGAATCGCTATTTTCTCCTTCAACAATAGCTTATGCAAGAGGAACAATATGACTATTGGCATTTAGTGATACGGCGAGCAGGAGAGTTTGAATCTACGTGCTTTGCAGAATGTTCCATCAATAGTAACAAATTGTCGACATTGCTGAAAGCAGAGCTGTGCTTCTGCAGAACAGATAAAAACACGTCAGAATCGCAAAGGTTGCTGTCCCCTTGAAGGATCGATCTTCCCTGTCACTATCATATCTAATCGTAAGTATGCCAAGGGATTGGTGTCTTGAATATTTGCTAAATAAGCTGGTTGATGTATGTAACAATTACACTCATCCTCAACTGTATTGTTGCTGAGTTTTGCACATGCTCGATATACAGCCTGGTAGCTGACAGCTTCAGTATAATGAAGCTGAACCATGTCAATAAGTTCTCAAGGTGTTGTCTTTCGTGTACTAACAAATAAGTGCTGGGGAACCTCTTGTGTAAGCCAGAATCGGTTATTGCAGGTTGAGTGAACTGGAATTGCTGCTCTAAGACAATTATGTTCTGAGATCAAGGGGCTAATCTTAATGTCTTCTGTTCTTATTTGGCTTGCAAAAACTCTCCAATTGCTAACAATTGTATTGTCAGAGGCGCGGGCTGGATTTGGTGTTGAAAATTTGCATCTGTAATCCACTAAATCTTTTTTGTTTAGATACTTATGAAAGGCAAACTTATCCGCAATCGACCAATTCTGAGCTGCCTTTCTTAGCTGTCAAAGGCCTGGAAAAGGTTCACCAAACTCAAGTGGTGTAACAATCCTATTGTTAGGTAGTTATGCAACAGGCAACGATAGACGTTTCCTAAAGTAAGCAAGTCTTCCTATCTTATAATATGGTGTACTGAAATACTATCTCCTCAGATAGTACGGAACTGGCTTGCCTGTCTTGGGCGATTGGTCGAAAGACACTATCTCTTCAGATAGTAAGTTGAGTGGGTTGTCGTGCTTAATAGAACTATCACAATAGTTCTATGTTCGTATCGCCCGTCAAGACTATGACAATAGTCTCCGGATTTTTAACACGTAGGTTCTCGTAAGGGGTGGGGTGTGTAAAGAGAGTAATAGGTAATCGTATTGCAATATCTTAAGTCTAGAAAAGTACTTAGATGGTTGCGTGAAGATCCTATCCCTTGGTCGGTTTTTTTTTTTTTTTTTTTTTTTAATAATGCGTTTATTTTTTTTATGTACAAAAAGCCTCATGCAGCGCTAGCTATGGAGAGAACAAAACCTATAAAATCAAACAAAATAACAAAGGAAAGTCAAGGCACCGGTAAATATCCACTATCGCGAAGGTTTCTCCTCCGCCGGGCCAACGGCCACATATAACAAGGAAAGTACAAGCCAACAATTTGGCCGTCTAGAAAGGAAAGCCTACATAAGACAAAGGAAAGCAATCCCAGCCGCCTTATACCTCAGGCAACGAAAAAACACGAAAGACAGGGGGGGGCACCCTGGGGGGAGAGAGAGGAATAAGAGGGGAAGAAGGGGGGGTGGTAGGTGGGAACATCTTGGGGGGAAATCCCGTGGAGGTGACGCCTATAAAGGTGGCTAGTCTTTTTAGCAAAGGGAGGAACGTCCAGAGTGGGGCCTCGGGATCGACGCTGGTAACACCGTGGAGGAGGCGCGACCTGCTGTGCTGTCTCGAGGGGCAGGATAGGATGGCGTGCTCGAAGGTTTCGGGCTCCAAGCCACAGCGGGGGCAGGAGGTGTCTGCGTCGGGGGACCTCCAGGTCGGGTGGGCGGCCAGGTAACTTTTCCCGGCTCTCATTTCGTGAATTCTCCCGGCGACGAACTTGCCCAAGCCCATGAAGGGCCTCGGGGATAGCGCGGGGGGGTGCAGGTAGTACCCTGGGGTTGGGAAAAGGGAGGCCCACTCCTCGAGGAGTGCCTCTCTCACCCTTTTCTTCAGGGCGGAATAGGTGTTGTCCATTAGGGATTGGGGCGGGAGGGAGGAGGCCGTGCAGCCCAAGTGGGAGTTGATCATGGGCATTTTGGACAGCCCGAGGGTGAAAGGTATTGTTCAGTGGGCCACCGCATCCACCAGTAGGTGGTTTCTTATCAGGGGCACGGGGCGAGGCGTTTTCCAGTGTAGGGGGAGGTAGACGGACGATAGGCCTCTGGTGAGGGCCCGCGAGGAGTCACGGGCTGGTACCCCGAGAGCGAGGGGAAGGAGGGGTGAAGGCGGGCTGTTGCCGGGTTCACCCTGGGGGGGGAACAGACCACCCTGAGCGCCGCCAGCCTTTGCCGGTGGGTGACCAGGAGGGAAACTGGCGGGAGGCATGACTCCACCGACAGTATCCTCGTGGGCGTAGCTGAGAAGCAGTCTGTGGTCCACCTCTGGACCTTGCGCCAGAACGTATCGAGAAGGGTCGTTGTGCCCACGCTGGGTGTGAACAGATCTGCGCCGTAGAGAAGGATAGGGGCAATCAGGGATGTCGCCAGTTTGTGGCATAGGTAGGGGGGGAGTCCCGCACCAGGCGGACTCAGTCGGCGGACGAGGGCGAACGCCCCTTGGGCAAGGGCCAAGCAACGTGAGAAATGTGCAGCGGGGTCAAGGGCCGGAGTGAACCAGTACCCGAGCCACCGGACGGAGTTGCTGGGGCGAAAAAGTTCCCCTTTGATTGGGATAGGGGAGAAACACTTTGGCGAGTTCCTCTGGCTAGGGGTCCTCCAGTGTATCAGCTCTGTCTTTGCAACCGAAAAAGAGACGCCCAGGCGGGACGCCTTTCTTTCAAGCCTCTCGAAGAGTTGCTGGAGCCTGCGGATGTTGCCACGATAGGAGAGGGATGCTACTGTGAGGGCGAAGTCGTCCACATACGAGATCATCAGACCCCGCGGGATACCGAAGTCCAGCGGCGCCACGTATAGAAGGAAGAGGAACGGGGAGATCGGCGACCCTTGGGGGGCACCTACGTTGACGGGGGCTGGGGTCCCTGGGGCCCCTTGGAAGATCAGGGTGCAGCTTCGTTCCCCTAAGAAGGACGAAACCCAGGAGACCAGATAGGGGGGTATCCCGCCTTGCCTTAGGATTCGGGCCAAAGTGTTATTTTCGACGTTGTCGAACCCTGCCTTTATATCCAGAAACAGGGAGGAGACCTTGAGACGGGGCCTCTGCAGGGTCCTGACGTCGTTGGTGAGGGTGAGGCATGCGTCGTAGGTGCTGAGTCCATGGAGCGAGCCGTATTGGTTGGGGTGCAACAGCCCTTTAAGTTGGGCTGCCGCGAGTAGTCGGGCTGCTACAATCCTTTCAAGGATTTTCGAGATTGTGCGGATCAGGACGATTATCCTGAAGGAGGAGGGTGACTCGTAGGACGGCTTTCCTGGCTTATCAAGCACCACGCCGTTCGAGCTCTTCAGCGACGCAGGGTGATAGCCCAAGAGGACTAGCGGGGAAAAGATTTGGAGGAGGATTGACGGGTTGATCTTGTTGACCTGTTTCCAGGTAGAGTATGGAATCCCGTCCGGGCCAGAAGCCGAGGTCGGGGAGCACTTGGAGAGAGCCGCAGCTATCTCGTCTGTCGTCAAGGGGGGTGCCGATTTATGTGGCCTAAGCCTAGGCGGGGGAGAGAAGGGTTCTTTAGGGGGGAAGAAGTGATCCAGTAGCACATTGTTCATTTGTATCGGGGTTTCAGCCCCTGGGAGGGAGGGGAAGCGCGGCTGGGCACGTCGGTAGGCGAACCTCTTAGCAGTCCAAAGGCTCTGGGGGGTAGCGGTCAACAGAAAGGAGGACCAGTGTTTGTTCTTGGCGGCCTTAATTGCCTTAAAGTACCCCGCCTTGGAGATGCCGGCAACTTCCCGCATGTGAGGGGTGTCATGTTTCGTGGCCGCTCTGGCAGCCTTGTGATATTCACGACGAAGGATAGTCACGTAGGGGGTCCACCAAGGCTTGGAGTGGTGGGACGGTCTGGACACTGGCGTGTGCTCTTTGAGGAGAGCTACTAGACTGTTGAGCGATTCTAACATCCACTCATCTAGTTTCGGAGGGGTGGGGCATGACGGCGCGGCTGGGATCTTGAAACCCTTAATTATCGGGTCCAGGGTCTCCCAGTCCGTGTCCGCCCACCGCGGTCGTGGGGGTCTCTGATACAGGGAGGGTGCGGCGAGAGTAATTGATATTGGTATGTGGTCGGAACCTGTTGAGGGGAGGGAGGTGTCCCAGCTTTTAACCAGAGGGAGGAGGTGGGGGTTTGCGAAGGGGAGGTCTATGACCGAGGGGCGAGATTTTCCCACCAGGGGGAACCTTGTGTATTCACCCGGGGGGTTGAGGAGGGCGAAGCCGGACTCTGCTGCCTTCTCAAAATAGCGAGTCGAGGACGAGATCTCCCGTGGCAAGAAGTGCCGTAGCGGGTCTGAGAGGGGGTTATGGATGTTGAGGTCCCCTACGACTAGCAGGGGGAACCCAAGGTTGGGGAAAAGGACTTCTGGTTGGACGGAATGAACCCTATGGTCAACAGTATTGGTGGAGTAAGCATTAATAACCCTAAAGGAGTGGAAGGCGGTGCCAAAAAGAGGCTCTTTGGAGGAGATGTCGAGGGCGAGGACGTCATCCACCCCCTTGAACTTCGGGAGCACCGTGTAACTGGAAAGAAAAGACATATAAACGTAGGCAGCCACGCGTGGCTTCCTAACCGGGGGAAAGAAGGACTTGAAACCATTGAAAGAGGGAAGGTGAGCCTTGTTGACAGGTGGATCCTGCAAAAGGACTATCGAAGGGTAAATGGTCGCTTCTCGGAACGACTCAAACAAAGAGAGAAAAACATTCTAGCTCCCAAGGCAGTTATGTTGAATGATGGAAAGAAACGCATGGGCAGGAGCCGGCCCTTGACCCAGGGGAGGAGGCATGGGCTGATTATTCATTTCCGGGACGAACCCGACGAGTAAAAGGTGCAGGGGAAGGGCTTGGCTCCTCCAGGGGGAGAGGACCGCCAAAACCGTGAGTAGTGCCGGGGCGCGTGGAGGGGCCAGCTGGGGGAGGTTGCCTGGGAGTTACGAGGTCCACCTCAAGGGGACCCTTCCCGGTCGGGGGAGTAGTGGGTGCTGGACCGCCATCGACCGCCAAATCCATGGGGTCTTGACCTGTTGGGGCGGGGGCCGGAGAGCCGGTTCGGGAGGGGACAGACGGGGGAGGTCGAGCCGGACATTCTCTGAATGTGGCAGTGTGGTCGTTACCGCAGTTGCAGCAACGGGGGGGCGAGGTCGGACAACAGGACGGGACTGGCTTATTGTTCCCGCTCCTGGGGCAGGTGGGATTCTGACATCTGTGCGCCGCACGAGTATGGTGAAGCGCACAAATGGGGCACGTGGGGTGGGTGGCGGGGCATCGTTGATGGGCGTGTCCGTATCTCCAGCAGTTCTTACACTGGGAGGTCTTGGAGGAGGAGAAGGCAACTTCGACCTTGCATTTCTGGGAGAGGATAATGACCCCTGAAGTGAGGGCCTGAACGTTGTGGGGGTCGACGGTGATAACCACCGAAGTGGCCTGCTTGGTCTCCGTAGAATCTCTGCTAGGGTTAAGGTACCTGGCTGAGAGAATCAGGGTCGCTTTGTCGTTGAGGATTGCTTGCCGGAGATATGGGAAGAGTTCCTCTTTATCTTGAGGGAGGAAGCGTAGTGGGAGGCCGTGAATGGCGAGCTGAACGGCTGTGGGGGCGAGGACTAGAGTGCACCAGGGGTTTTCTCCTACCGGAAAGGACTGGTTGAGGGCCCTGGTGAGGGAGTCGAAATAGGGGGCGTAGGAGGCGGCGGGGGTGGCCTTGTCTGTGACGGTTAGGGAGATAGAGCCTCGAGGGTTGACTGTAGCAGAGAACCCCAAAGGGAGGAGGCAGTTTGACTCGCAGAGGACGCGAGCAGCGATGTCGGGAAAGGTGGCGGCGATGGTAAGAGCGTCCGGGTGAGGGGCAAGGGACTGGCGAGGAGCAAAGAAGCGTCGTTGGGCACCTGGAAGGGAGGGAGGCCCCTTTTTAACAGGAGGGGCCGCCGCACTCGCAACAAGTTGGGGGGAAGGAGGCTTCCCAGCTTTGCCTTTGCCCTTGCCGCCCGAGCCTGAGCCAGAGGCAGCTTGCGCGTAGGAGGGGGCGGGGTGGACGTCGGGGTGGAGGTGGCCTGGGGTGAAGGAGGCCACGTCGTATGCCCCTCTCGGGAATTCCCCGGCTTCGTATGAGTGTAGGTAGAGCCTGGCGTACTTCTCGGGGTCACCGAACGCCTTGCCAAGTCTCCTATCGTACAAAGGTATGACGTATTTAGGGTCATCAGCCGTGGCTGAGGAAGGTGTGGGTGGTGCACGGGCCTTTTCTTTGCCCTTCTTTGAGGGGGGGGGGACAGCAGTCGGGTGGGGCTGAGGTACTCTCTGTGGTGGGGGGACTACTGCCGGGGTGGCAGGGATGGGGGCTGACACTCGATGTGACAGGTCACGTATGGATGCCTGGAGATCGGCGATCCCCGGAGCGGTTGGTTGTACTTGGGCGTGGGGGAGGTTTGCGAGCTGAGAGGAGATGTCATGGAGCTCCTCCCTGAGGTTATCGTTTTCCTCGGAGATGGTTGCGACCGCCTGGGTTACCCCGCTCAGCTTGTGTGAGACGGTCACCAGGCCCTGTACAAGCTGGGAGAGAAGAACGATCGTGATGGATTCAATGGGGAGGGTGCCGGCCTGCACGTCTGGGCCGAGGTCCGGGAAGTCCTGGTTGCTGAGGCTGAGGGCACTCCTCGCCTGAGCGAGTTGCCTCATCATGAACTCGATGGGGTGATCGGTTGAGGGTGTTCCTGAATGCGACAGGAGGGGGGAATTGAGGACTGAGAGCCTGCCGAAGGCCTCGTTCCCTGGAGGAAGATTATGGGGGTTCGCCATAGCTGCGAGCGAGCGAGAAGAGGTGGGCGAGGGGTTTGATCCGGACGCAAAGCGGGGTAAAGTTGAGATGGTATGTGAAATGTAGGGGGGGGGAAGAAGTTTGCGAGAAGCGTGTCCTATCCCTTGGTCGTTTTTTTTTATTTATTTTTTTTTTAATAATTCGTTATTTTTTTATATGTACAAAAAGCCTTATGCAGCGCTAGCGATGAAGAGAAAAAAACCTATGAATGCAATCCCACCGCCCGCTTCACCTCTTCATGGGAAAAATCAAAGACCCCGAGTCCATAGGAAAAGTCTCCCCCGCCTAGCACCTAAGATAATATACCCCAGACACGTAAGGAAACAATACATAGAAACGTACAGGTAGAAAGACCCAAACCCTTCGCAGGCTCCCAAAACAAAAGAAACGACGGCTGCGCTAAGGCCCTTTCGGGGCCTGATGGAAAGGATAGATGATCGCCGGCACGGGAAAACTCATAGGTTGAGGGCCCACCAAAAACCATGATGTACGGTCGGGCAGGTCATTACATCGTTCCCAAGCGTTGGACAAAGCCACGGAGGCAGTGCTATACCACGACTAGGCGTAACTGAGGAAGGGCCGAACGATCGGAGGGGGAGAGAAGGGCGAGCGGAGCCACCGAGCCGAGGGGATGCCAGCCGGGAACGTGAGCAGTAGGGTGCCAGCCGGTGAGTGGCAGTAGGGTGCCAGCCAGAGGGGGGGGAGCAGGAGGGTGCCAGCCGGGGGAGGAGTTTTTAGCAGTAAGGTGCCAGCTTAAGGGGCAGTACGGTGCCAGCGGACGGAACCGGGAGGGGGGTAGAGGAAGAATCACGAGCGGGATAGCCACAACCGACCAACGGGCCATAGCAAGGGCTTTTGGGGCGACAGCGAGACCGAGCGAGACCGTGATGTTACTAACCGAAGCTTTCCCCATTAGAGGTACAAGCCCAGCAGAACCGAAGCCATACTTTGACCGAGAGTCCGACACCGTAACGCCAACCGTGAGCGAAGCGAGAAGCTTTCTGACCGTGCAAAATGCTAAGCGAGGGGCAAAGCAAGTGCGGGGTAAGGGGGAGAACCGAACATCATGAGCGGGAGTCAACGACGAACAGGAACGAGAACCCCGAGGAGGGGAGGCCGAGGCCACAGGGGAGGAGGGTAGATGGCTTAACGTCAACTCCTATGCAGTAGCCATGGTGAGAGAAGAGAGGTGGGTGGGGGAAAGTGACGATGATTTCCTGTGGTGTTGAGATTTCAATTAGTGTTCGTTACGGGGCCTCCGGGGCCCCGAAACCGGCGGGCCCCCGCCTCAATTCCCCGCTCCGCCCGGTCAACGGCCTGGGGCGGGGCGTTTCTTTCTTTAACCCCTGCCCCTGCCCCCGTCCAGGCCCCCGCCCCGTTCAATGCTCCGAACAGCCCCCCGTCAATGAATTTTCTCCGCCCTGGGCCCTGCTTTTTCGTATATTCCCCTCTCGAACATTGCTCTTTTGATACATGATTGAGTAATTGTGTGAGCATATACACGTCCCTGGGATGAATGGACCGAACACCGCCGTGGTTACGGGAGCTGAAAGCCCT